>Ga0209184_1000210_pt1 | contig 75300 bp, 57 predicted proteins | sample EN8Hudsemesocosm_2_FD_184627 | JGI IMG/M metagenome (GOLD analysis project Ga0209184, IMG submission 184627) | Methane-oxidizing microbial communities from mesocosms in the Hudson Canyon - EN8C Hudson Canyon (SPAdes) (version 2) | ecosystem: Environmental > Aquatic > Marine > Cold seeps | place... | reverse complement strand
TTTTCGTCGTGAAATTTCGGTGTCTACATTGCCTGCAGGCGACACTCAAATATCTATTACTATAAGTATTGGCGTTATTTTCGATAGTAAAGAAGGGCTTTCAAAACAGATGAATGAAGCAGATAATGCACTTTATTTAGCTAAAGATCATGGTCGTAACCAGATTGTTATATCTGGTAGTGATGAGCACGAATAGTCAACTAAGTTTCTTTGGACACTTAGCTATATTTTTTCAAATAAATCGTCGAGCTTAATATCAAAGTAATCACAAAGCTTGTCAATTACTTCTATATCAATTCTTGTTGCGGTTTCGTTATATAAACGCGAAATAGTTCCTCTGTTGATCCCTGTATCTTTGGCAACATCTGAAATTTTCAACCGTTTTTCGCCCATTATTATCGACAGATAACATTTTATCATATGTAACTCTAAATAAATTATACGCTCTACAGAAGGGTAAAATAATCTCCTTATGACATTAAGTCAAGTTTATGTGTATTTTAATCTACAGGAGATCAGCCGTTGTTCAGTGTTTTTTCAGGAGGTAATATTTCTTGTCAAATAAAAAACAAATATTATATTAATTTCAAATCATTACAGCGTTCTATAGAAGGTTAAAATACCCTTCAAATGAAAGTTAAATTAGGTTTATGTTGGTTTTGCTCTGTAGGAAGTGAACTATTGCTCAATATTTATCCCGCAGTGATCTTGATGCCGATAACTGAATGATGGTGAAGTAACTCACCATAACATTGAATCGTATTGAAAAAGTATAGTAGTAAAAATATCAAAAACTTTATGGAAATGCTGAGGGTAATCTAATAGAATCCTCAGCTAATGCGCTCTCGTGGTGAAATGGATATCACATGGACCTCCGGAGTCTAGATTGCAGGTTCGATTCCTGCCGAGAGCGCCAATACCTCATCCGTCGAAAAAGCAGCTTAGGTACAAAAAAAGCATCAACCAAATGGCAGATGCTTCTTAATAGTTGTTAACGACTTTGGCTTCACGGGTTTTTTCAGGCATACCGTTGTCGATAATTAATTTTAAAAATGTAGCGAGTGTTTTAAGCTCCATTCTTACGGCGTAAGCCTAAACCCATTAAAGCTAATGCGAAAATAGCCATTGTTGTTGGTTCAGGTATTGTTCCATCGACTTGAGCGCTTGACGTGTTCAACACCAATCTAGCTTGCGCGAGGTACTTATAGTCTAGTCCTGTATCATCAAACAGCGATAAACGCCAATCTGAATCGCCTAACCCCACACCATTGAATATGCTCATTTCTGGGGCTTTATAATCTGCATCAGGAGATATTGCTTGGAGTGAATCCGGCAAGTCTGCATATAACGCGTCATCACCTAACCAAAAACTAACCATCCAATCAGTGGCAGACGAATTAAAAGTACCAGTCGGGATAAGAGTCGCTGTCAAACCATATGTTACATTAGTAAGTGTTAAAGATAACTCGTTCTGCCATGCACTATCGCCAAACTGTCCATCGTCGATACAGCTAAATTCAGCATTATAACTCCCGTTGCACGCCCCAATTCTAACCCATAAATATGAACTATCGATCGTCTCACCGTTACCGGTACTAAAATCCCAACTTGTTACCGACGCGTCTACTGTTTGATCAATATCCATTACGCCAGTGTCTATAATTCCTGCTTGAGCAAGACTGCTAACTGATAATAGTAAGCTAGTTAAAGCAGCATTTAAAAATTTAAATTTCATTTAATGATCCTTTTTGATCCCTTTCCATATACTTTGGTAGGTGAACGATAAATTAAAGTATTTTAGTTATAGCATAAATTGCGCCAAAACAAATAACTGCTTAAATTTCAATCACGTGAAATTTTTTAAATAGTTCGGTAAGGCAATGCTGTAAATTAAGCTGACACTAGTGTTTAAGTGTTCGTTAACAAAATAATCTGACAGTGCTACTGGTTATTATGTAAGCGATGTGGTAAAAACCATCGATTGATGTATAACCACCAAACTTGTGCTATATTTACTGGTTCTTGCTCATAAAGCTATCTGTTACAGTTTGATTAAACTTGGAATGACGGTATTTACTTTTATTAAAAAGGAACTTTTTAGCTATGAAATCTCCTCCATGCGGCTTAATTCACGAGCATAAGTTGCCTTCAAAATTGTTTGAGTTATTTAAAGTAGCTGAAAGTACATCTATAGTTGGTTTTGGCGCTACAAAAGAACAGCAAATTTTCACATTACTATCTGCGCTTATAGACACTCAGGATACTGTTTTTTTTGAAGAGTTAAATCAAGAGTTAGAAGAATATTTTTTATCATTAAGTAACGATTTGTTGGTAAATTCAAGTAAGTAAACATAGGTGCTCTTAGTACAATACTTAGATATTGATTTTAAGAAAATTGTGCGGATTTTTCTAGTTACGTGTGTCAATGTTTACTCATTCAAGTAAATGGTTTCTTCTCTCGGTCATTTAAGCCTACAATATTAATGTACTTTATCGAAAAAAGTGCATAAAGTAGTAACTATACTTTCAATACCTTATTGAATATTTTACTCTTTTATTATGATGAAAATGTACTTACTTAATTTTCCCCAACGCAATTTATTGACGTTTCTTTATAGACAATTCATTAGTTTGATTTTGCTATTGGCTTGTATCACTACGGCACAAAGTGCGGTCAATGAAGGTTATCAATTAACACAAATTGAAGTTGAGCCTTATACCCAAGTAATACAGCGAACGGGTAAAGTTGATTTTGCAAGAGTAGTAAACCTTTCCTTTAAAACAGCAGGCTTTTTAACTCAACTAAATGTTGATGAAGGTGGCTTTTTTGAGGAGAAGCAATTGCTCGCTGCATTAGATACCTCGGAATTATCTGCCGAAAAAAACGCCACTTATGCTCGTTTGTTACAAGCAAAGCGCAATATAGCGCGCGTTAAGACTCTATTGGAAAAGAATCTAAGTTCACAGCGAGATTTAGATGATGCGTTAACAGCTGTTGAAACTACTCGGGCGGCCTATCGAGTGGCTTATTATAATTTAAATAAAGCACAAATAGTTGCCCCTTTTGATGGCGTGGTTGTTCAACGAAATACAGACTTAGGTGAATTGCAGTCTCCCGGAGTAGGAGCATTGCAGGTCGCAACATTGTCTAATAATCTTATTGCTAGTGTTTCTTTAACGGGTGAAGAAATCTCTTTAGTACATTTAAATCAAAAGGTGAAAGTTCACTTAGCCTATTCGGGGTTGGTCGACGGTAAAATAAGTAAAATTCCCGCGATAGCCGACAGTCGAAATCACTTATTTACTATTGAAGTTTCTTTGGAAGAAGCTGATTTTACTAAACCATTAATTGTGGGGCAGTTAGCGCGAATACTTATTTATGCACAAGGCCAAGATTTTGTTTATCGTTTGCCAATTGAAGCACTTAATGCCGTAAATGAACAGGGACAAGCTTTGGTTACCGTTGAAAAAAACAATAAGCCAGTACAACATGCATTTACTATTTATAAGATAGATAATAATTTTCTTTACTTAGCCGCCCAAGAAAACTCAGCAGCACTAGATGTTATTACCCTCGGGTGGAATAAGTTACCGCTTATTTCTACTAAAAAGTAGCCTAATGAAGTTACCTAGTTTAGCGATTAAAAACGCGCAATTTACTCTAACAATCGTTGCCCTACTCGTTCTTGTTGGCATAGTGTCTTATTTCAATATGCCGCGCAGTGAAGATCCGCAGTTTGACCTACCCATAACCCTCGTTGAAGTCATTTATCCGGGTGCTTCGCCAAGTGATATTGAAACCCTTGTCGTTGATATTCTTGAAGAAGAGATTGCAGATATAGCTAACATCAAAAAAATTGAATCAGAAGTACGCAATGGCGCTGCAAGAATAACAGTAACCTTTATTTATGGTACTGACGCAGAGGCGGCTTTTAACAAAATCAAGCAAGCAATTGCCACTGTAAAGCCGGATTTACCGCTAGGAATTCAACAATTATTAGTATTAAAGGCAACACCAAGTAGCGTCGCTATTATGCAGCTCGCTTTGTGGAGTGAGCCAAACGATTATAAAGCGACAGAGTTTTATGCAAAGCAATTAGAGAAGCGTTTAGAGACTATTGCCAGCTTAAGAAAAGCCGATATTTGGGGTTATCCTCAACAGATTGTTGCTATTGATTTAAATTTAGATTTATTGCAGCACTATGGCATTTCAGTGACAGATATCAATAGAGTTTTGAAAGGACGAGCAATCAATATAGCCCCAGGTTTTGTTGATGCCAATACTCGCCGTTTTAATGTTAAAGGCAGCGGTAATTTTAACAATATTGCCGATTTGGAAAACACAGTGGTTTCATCAAGTGATGATTTTGTTTTACGATTAAAAGATATTGCCATAGTCGCTTTTGCTGATAGAGAGCCAAACTATCTCGCCTATTACGATAAACGTCCCGTTATTTTTATTACTGCAGAGCAACGCTCAGGCAGTAATATTTTCTCCCTAACTGAACAAATGAACACTGTCATTGAAGCATTTAAAGAAAGTTTGCCTGAGCAAATGAAGTTGGCGGTAATTTTTCAACAGGCTGATAGTGTAGAAACCAGAGTAAATGGCTTTTTTGAAAACTTAGGACAAGGTTTGGTCTTAGTTGGATTACTGGCGTTATTATTTTTGGGCTTTAGAGAGTCTCTCGTTGTCATTGCTGCTATTCCTCTGTCTTTTTTAATTGCTATTGGCTGGTTAGATTTTGCTGGTTTTGGCTTGCAGCAAATGTCTATTGTGGGCTTGATAATCGCTTTAGGTTTGTTAGTTGATAATGCCATTGTGGTTACTGAGAGTATTCATCGAGAAAAACGCTATTGTTCCAATTTAAATGAAGCGGCAAAAATAGGTACCAGCAGGGTTGGTTGGGCTGTAACTAGTGGTACTGTTACCACTATGTTGGCTTTTTTACCTATGTTGATGCTTAGCAGTAGTACGGGTGATTTTATTCGCTCAATGCCTGTTACAGTGGTGTTTGTACTACTTGCTTCATTATTAATTGCCCTAACCTTAACGCCCTTGATTGCCAGCCATTTTTTTACCTTAAAGCCTTCAAAATATAAAACCTTGCAACACTACGTTAACGCATTTGCTGAAGGCATTTATCAGCGGTTTTTACAGAAAGTATTAGCGTTTCGCTGGTTAGTTCTTGTTGTAGCTGCACTGTGTTTATTTGCTATGTTGTCATTGTTTGGTGAGGTTGGCGTTAGTTTATTTCCGCGAGCTGAAAAACCAATGATTTTAATCGATGTAGAAACGCCTGTGAATTCATCGCTTGCTCATACTGATGGAGTGATGAAACTAGTTGCGGAGCATGTTGAAAAACAGCCATTAGTTGCGAAAGTTGCTTTAAATGTCGGTAATTCAAATCCACGTATTTATTACAATGAGATACCTAAGCGTGGCCGTGTTACTTTTGGGCAAATATTGGTGGTGTTAAAAGAGTATGACGCTATAAAAGTTGCCTCATTAGTAAAAACGCTGCGAAATGAACTTTCAAGTTGGCCACAGGCAAACATCAAAGTTAAAGAGTTCACCCAAGGGCCAGTAACCGATCAGCCTATTTCGATACGTTTAATGAGTGAATCACTCGAAGATTTAGAAATTGTAGCCAATGATTTAGCAGCAAAAATGGCTGAGACAAAAGGGATTATCAATATAGATAATCCTATTGGTTTGGCGAATACCGAGCTGAAGTTGAATATCAACTATGATCAAGCGGGCTTGAGTAATATTGATATTAACACCTTAGATAACACCTTAAAAACAGTGCTTTCGGGTACTGACGTCGGTCGTTTTAATGATGTTAATGGTGAGGACTATCCCATTGTTGTACGCAGAAATGCACCAAAAGTTGATGGCTTGGCTGATATTTATATTAACAACATCCAAGGGGAAGATATTCCGCTTAAACAAATTGTTGCTATGGGGCTGAAAAAAGGGCAGACAGACTTTTTCCACTATCAAAAATTGCGTATGGCTAAGGTTTCTGCGGATGCTGCGAAAGGCTTTTCAGTTAATGAATTAACCACACAAATGGTTGACTACTTACAGCAGTATTCATTACCACAGGGGATGTATTTTTCGTTGGGTGGTGAGGAAGAATCAAGGCAGGAATCTTTTGCCGGATTAGCACAAATTATGATTATTACTGCTATTGGTATTTTTGGTGTACTGGTTTTACAGTTTAAATCGTTTTTACAACCTATTATTATTTTTAGCTCAATACCATTTGCAATGGCGGGCTCGGTAATTGGTTTATATTTTACTGGTTTGTCGTTTTCTATGATGGCCTTTATCGGCCTTATCAGCTTATTTGGTATTGTTGTCAACAATGCCATTATTTTAATTGATACGACCAATAGAAATATTATTGGTGGCTTTGATACCTTAGATGCCATTCTAAGTGCTAGCGTGACACGCTTTACACCTATTTTACTCACTACATTAACTACGATTGTCGGCCTACTGCCGTTAACTTTACTTGGTGGTGGCTTATGGCAACCATTGGGAGTGGTATTGATTTCTGGTTTGTGTGTTTCGGCACTATCAAGCTTCTTATTGGTGCCGGTGCTAACGCAATTGTTTACCCGAAATGAACAACCTCATACTGCAGTCAGAACGAAAGCTATGGAGTAAAGTTGGCTTTAATATTAATCAAGGATTAAAGTTAATATTAATTAGGTATCAAATACTGTCAACTTATTTTACAATGTCATCGATATGTAAATTTTCTAAACAATAAATGATAGTTAAATCATAAGCTTTTTAATGTGGTTCGTTTTTTGCATAATATAGGAAATATATTGTAGTGGTATACCAATTGGAATTAGTAGGTGATTTATGAAAGTTGAAAAAGAAACAAAGGATGTTATCTTGAAAGCAGATAAAAAAAATAGTCGTCGAAGCCTACTAAAAAAAACAATTATTGGTGTTCCGGTCGTCATGACTTTGGCTAACAAACCAGCATTCGGGGCCGTTTGTTCGTTATCTGGTTTTCAGTCTGTAAATCCATCAGGCGTTGATCGTCATGATCGGGGCTGTGGTGGTATTAGTCCAGGCGGTTGGAAAGAAAATGGTTATAAAACTAATGGTGATGGTAACCGCAATCAGTGGAGTGCTGCAGGATTTGATCCTAACCCTAGGGTATTAACATCAACAAAGTATAAGGGGCAACATGGTATCTATCCAGATGATCTTCCAGGAACACTTTTTTTTGATCCTTCTGCATTCGCAGGTGCTACCCCCACAATAACAGTTTTAGCTACCGAAACATTGCATGATGTCTTATTGAAAGGCACTGGCACTTTAGAGTTTCATGCAATTGCTAATTTCCTTAATGCACACTATTTTGGTTGGGGTAATGGCGATGGTAGAATGCCGGCCGGCGATATTAGAGGTGTCTATCTAGCTTATACAAGTAATGCTCCGACTTATACAACGTCTGGAGGCACAATTATTGACCTCAATAACTTTAATCTGCAAGACTTTTTTGATCAGTTATATCATTAAGGTTTAACTTAGCCCTTGTTTTTCCGCCTATCATCTTCCAAGGACATCTATTGTTATAGATGTCCTCCTGAAATTGTTGTTTTTGATAATTTAACTAAAATGACACTACTGTTACCTTCAGCTGAAGCTAAGATATATTCATGTTTTAAAGATGATGGCAGTAAAAGGCTTACAGAAGATCATTTAAAAAATTCTACAGACTTTTTTTCAGAACAAACTGATTCAGCTACTCTTTTTTATGATAGCCTATCAACATTAATCCAGTTAAATTTAATTGAGTCTATTGAGTGATTGTTCAAGATTTATCTTCTGCAGAAATATCACAATCTTTAAAAACAACTGGCTTATCTTTTAGAGCTGGAAGTTTCACTGTTAATGTTTGCTCAGATATAGCGACAGTGGCAGCTGGTATATCGACACTTTATGGCGAAAGTGAAATTATCACTAAAGTTTGTGATTTTAATATTAGTTTAGAAAAGTCTCTTGGTTTAAGAAAATATATTAAACCTCAAGTACAGTTTTATCTAAATGGTATCGAACCATTCACTCCTTTGCCTTTTTCGCAAGCACTACCATTGCTTGAGTGGGGATTAAATTGGTGTGTTACAAACCATTGTCATGAATATTTAATAATCCATGCAGCCGTTGTAGAAAAAAATGGTTTTGCTTTAATAATGCCTGGCCAACCAGGCTCAGGAAAAAGTACTTTATGTGCTGCATTAGTTGAAGTGGGAGGCTGGCGTTTATTGTCAGATGAGTTGACAATTGTTCATTTAGACGGTGAAAAAATACAGCCAAATCCTAGGCCAACAAGTTTAAAAAACCAATCGATAGATGTGGTAAAGTCATTTACTTCTGCAGATCGTTTTACACCGACTGTTCATGACACACTAAAAGGATCTGTTGCTCACTTAAAGCCATTATCTATTAGCATTAGCCAATTTAATACACCCGTTACTCCTGCTTTAATTGTTTATCCTAAGTATGAGCAAGGTGTTGAGTCATGTTTAACAGAATTATCTAAAGGTGACAGCTTTATTAGAATGGCCGATCATTCATTTAACTATTCAATTCTAGGTGTTGTTGGTTTTAATGCCTTAGCTAAATTACATGATAAAGTTAATTGTTATGAATTTCATTATGATGGCAATATCGAACAAGCCATCGCAACTATGGATTCTTTGCTTTAATGAAGAACTCACCATTGTCATTAATTACTTTTATTTGTCAGCCACAATCAGTAATAAATTGGCTTCCTTATCAATGGGATGAATTATTACAACAGGCTTATAATACAGGGTTGCTTGCCCGTACTTTTGCTATTTTAAAAGAACATAATATCTTTGAATTTGTACCAGAACATCTCAAATGGCACTTTAGTTCTGCGAATACGGTCTTTTTAGCTCATAAACAAGATGTTTTATTGGAAGTTGAGCATATTGAAAGAGCGTTAAAACCTGCGGGAATTACACCTGTATTTCTAAAAGGTACTGCATATCTATTAGAAGGAGCAAAATGCAGTCAAGGACGTTTATTTGCTGATATTGATATATTTGTTGCAAAGAGTGACCTTGCTTCAACAGAAGAAATGCTTCGATGGAGTGGTTGGGTTGGTAAAAAAATGAATGAGCATGATGAAAAGTATTATCGTGATTGGATGCACGAAATTCCCCCGATGACGAATACCCGCAGTGGAATGACTATCGATGTGCACCATAACTTGGTTCCTTTGGTTAGTCGAATGAGTTTAAATAGTGACGAAATTCTTGCTGATGTAGTAGTAAATGAGCAAGGGATAAAAACATTGTCTTCAGAAGATAAAGTTTTGCATAGCGCTTCACACCTGCTGCTAGATGGCGAGTTTAATCATGGCTTTAGAGATTTACATGATATTTATTTACTAATCGTAGAATACACTGCTGAAGATCCATCGTTTTTGTCAAAACTACAAAAGAGAGCAGTATTTCTAGGTTTCGAGAAAATTTTTTACCATTGCTTAAAACTTCAACAATACTTCTTTTCATTATCAGTAGAGGAACATCTATTTGTGGAGTGTGAAAAGAAATTTAAATCAAAGAGGCTTACAAATAGCGTATTAAAATTAATGATAAAAGTATTGACTCCTAATATTAATAAACATAGAGATTTATCAGTCAATACCGCATTGTTTTTATTATTTGTCCGTTCTCATTGGTTAAAAATGCCAATACACATTTTAATTCCACATTTATTATATAAAAGTTTTATTGCTCCTATTAAGCAACGTAACTTAGACAAATTGAATATCGAGGAAACCTAGTTTTTATTAGGTTAAATCATTGTGTGATCATCTTTAAATTAATATGATAAAGAAATATTACTATTAATTGGTAAAGTGCTTTGGAAACTATTGGTTTATTAGGTTATTTACTTGCTGGTTTTGCTTATTTTATTTTTATCCTATTGTTACTTGCCGCTCGAAATAAAACTTTGTCAGGTAGGCTGATCTTATTTAGCAGTCTGCTCATAATTTTTAGTTCTTTTTTCAGTATTCTACAAATTGATAGTGGAATTTCCTTACAAAATGTACTGGGCTTCGAAACGATAAAATTAGCTATATGGTCATTATTAATTCTATCTACTCAAAGCAATTTACAATCAGTTAAAGAGCTATTCACTCATAAAAAAACTAAAAAGTACCTCATTACTTGGTCAGTACTTTCATTAAGTCTGTGGCTAATGTCGTTTTATACTTTTGGTGGCAGCAAATATCTGTTTTTATTACTTTTAGGGCTTAATTTATGGACATTAGTTCTGTTAGAGCAGTTATATCGAAATATGGATGTAAAAACAAAATGGGCACTTTGGCCTTTAGTGATAGGAATTGGTACTGCTACTGTTTTTGATTTTGTTCTTTTTGCACAAGCTGCCATGGTTAATCAATTAGATTTTAGTTATTGGTACGCTCGTGGTTTTGTTGCTGCAGTTGGTATGCCATTAATTTTAGTGAGTACTCGGCGCATTAAAAACTGGTCAGTTAATGTGTTTGTATCCCGTGATGTGGTTTTTTATAGCTCTATGCTGTTGATTTCTGGACTATATTTGGTCTTGTTGGCATTGGCTGGTTATGTTATTAATTATTTTGGTGGTGCTTGGGGTGATGTAATAAGCATTGTCTTCATTATCTTGGGTGGTACAGTGTTAGCCACTCTGTTGATGACTGAAAAATTGCGTAGAGAAGTAAAAGTATTCATCACCAAACATTTTTTTGCTAACAGGTATGATTATCGACTTGAGTGGCTAAAATCTATTGATCAATTAAGTAATTCAAATAACGATAACTATTATCAAGCAGCGACAAAAATAATTTGCTCGACACTAAATATTGAACGAGGAGCTTTGGTAAGAAAAGTTTCAATAGGGGCTTATGAGCTTTTATATCAGCAAGGTTTAGAAATAGAAAATGGGCAGATGCATCACTTATCTGCTGTAGATGAATTTTGTCAGCAGTACGATTGGATTATTGATGTTCGTGAATATGCGAGCATTGAAAATAGTTATCCAAATTTAGAGTTGGATGTAGAATTTTGCCGCTCTCAGAAAATTGATATTATCATTCCTATTTTTAAAAATGCACATGTCTGCGGGTTTTTCTTACTCGCTTTACCCAAAGGGCGTAGTTTGTTGAATTGGGAAGACAGAGATTTATTGTTTGCTATCACGAAGCAACTAAATAACTACATGTCATTAAATGAGGCCAATGACAGCTTGGCAGAATCAAAGCAGTTTGACGCTTTTCATCGTATGTCTGCATTTTTAGTGCACGATTTAAAGAATGTCCAAGCACAGCTGGGTTTGATTAATGCAAATGCCAAACGACACCGTAACAACCCTGATTTCATTGATGATGTTTTTGAAACGATTGATTCTGCAACAAAAAGGCTAGAAAAAGTATTAGAGCAGTTACGAAATAAACAGGTTGTGGAGTCTGCTAAAAAGCGTGTTAGTGTTAATCAGTTGATGGAACAAGTAGCCGAACAACGGAATATTGCTCTGCCAAAAGTTACTCTTGAGGTGTCAGTAGAAATTGAAATTGTTATTGATCAAGAAACCTTTTATTCTGTACTGAATCATTTAGTACAAAATGCTCAAGAAGCCACTAAAAATGATGGTTGGGTTAAAATACGTGCAGAGATTATTGCCAACAAGTTACATATAGTTGTATTGGATAATGGCAGCGGCATGTCTAACGATTTTATTAAAAATCGCTTGTTCAAGCCTTTTGACACCACTAAAGGTAACTCCGGTATGGGAATTGGTGCTTATGAGGCCAAACAATTTATTGAAAGTGCTGGCGGTACAATACAAGTTACCAGTGTTGAAAATGAAGGAAGTATTTTTAAGTTAATTATTCCATATGAATAATTATACGCATTGAAATTAAAAAGGGTTTAGCTTAGCTATGGAAAAAGTATTAATTGTTGATGACGATAAAGGAATTCAAAAACAGCTTAAATGGAGTTTATCTGATTACAGCCCAATCCTCGCTGGAGATAGGGAAGCAGCTATTGCGGCAGTTAGACGTCATGAACCTAAAGTTGTCACTTTAGATTTAGGTTTACCGCCAGATGAAGCCAATGCAAGTGAGGGGTTGAAAGCCCTAGAAGAAATTCTTGCTATCGCGCCGCACACAAAAGTTATTGTTATCACGGGGAATGAAGATAGAACAAATGCATTAAAAGCCATTTCTGCGGGAGCTTACGATTTCTATCAAAAGCCTATTGATGCAGACGTGATTAATGTCATTATTTCACGCGCATTAACCTTATCAAACATTGAAAGTGAAAATCGCTCCATGCGCGCAGTGACTGATAGTAATATTGGTATTATTGGCAATAGTGAAACCATTGAACGTTTACGTACCATGGTAAAGCGCATTGCACCAACCAATATTACGGCATTACTGTTAGGTGAAAGTGGTACAGGTAAAGAGGTAGCAGCAAAAGCTGTGCATCTTGCAAGCGATCGAAGCAATAAACCTTTTGTTGCTATTAACTGTGCTTCTATCCCTGAAACATTATTAGAAAGTGAATTGTTTGGTTTTGAAAAGGGCGCATTTACAGGCGCACATAAAACGACCAAAGGAAAAATAGAGTGTGCAGAAGGTGGGACCTTATTTCTTGATGAAATAGGTGATATGCCCTTTAATTTACAAGCTAAGTTACTTCGCTTTTTACAAGAGAAAATAATTGAACGATTAGGCGGTAGAGAAGAAATTCCGGTAAATGTTAGAGTTGTTTGTGCAACGAACCAAAATTTAGAAGAAATGGTCGCGAATAAAGAATTTAGGGAAGATTTATTTTACCGAGTGAGTGAAATCACCCTAAATATCCCGCCATTACGCGACCGTGATGAAGACGTTCTAATTCTTGCTCAATATTTTCTGCAACTTTATGCAACCGAGTACAAAAGTAACGCTAAGTCATTTTCTGATGATGCAATTGGCGCGATTAAGGCTCATAAATGGCCAGGTAATATCCGTGAGTTACAAAACAAAGTTAAATCTTCTGTGGTGATGTGTACAGGAGTGCAGGTGACTGCTTTTGATTTAGGTTTCTTTGACCATAATGATAACAACTATGAACTATCATTAAACTTACGTACGGTACGAGAACAGGCTGAGTCGATTGCAATTCAAAAGGCCTATGCGTTATCCGAAGGAAACATGTCTAAAACATCAGAATTATTAGGTGTCACTAGACCTACGTTGTACTCATTAATTGAAAAGTATGAATTGAACATTAATAGTTAAGTGTTAGTTATGTGTATAGAATCAGCTATAACTAGTTTTAGCTGATTATTATAAAAATTCATGCCTAAATAGAGCAATCAGGAACAATTTAAAGTTAGTCGAAAACGTCATTCCAGTGGTTTTTTAGGCTGGGATCCAAACTAAAAGACAATGGTTCTTCGAAAAAAGACCTCAAAGATGACGTGATCAATAATCTCCTGAGTAAAGTGCATAGGCACGTAAAAATTTTAAGGTAATAGTGTAAATGAGTTTTTCAATCAGGTTTGTTTTGTTCGTATTTGTGATCAGTTGTGGCCTTACTTCTAATAAGGTTGCCGCGAAAACGGATTATTATGAAGTCGCTTTACAAGCTTATAACCTGAATGATATTGATGCTGCTTTTATACATTTAAAAAATGCATTACAGGAAAATTCAGATAACCTACCTGCAAAATTGTTATTAGCAGAAGTGCTTATAAAGAAACATTTATATTCATCAGCTGAACATGAATTAAATGACGCGGTTATGAAGGGGGCAGACATTAATTTAGTTTTAAACCCGCTAGGCAGGAGCTTATTATTACAAGGAAAGTTTGATTTAGCACTGCAGTTTGCAGAGCAAAAAAATCTACATACACAAGGTCTGCTAGCTTTTAATTTGATTAAAGCCGAAGCATATATAGGTTTATCAAATAAAGATAAAGCTGAAGATTTATATAATGCAATCTTATTGGATCATCCTGACAATATTAAAGCTATATTAGGATTAGCATCAATATATAACACTCGCAATAAAACTAAAGAATCTCAAGCACTACTTGATAAAGTTGCTTTACTAGCCCCTCAAAATGGTGAATTGTGGCAAATAAAAGGGCAATTAGCCCGCAATAATGGCGAATTAGAAAATGCCATTGCTCATTTCAATAAAGCAAATGAATTAGAGCCCGATAATATTGCTACGTTAAGATCGTTAGCAAGTAGTTATATAGAATTACAAAAACCAGTAAAAGCGCAAATGTTAGTAGAGCAAATTTTAGCTTCAAACCCTAATGATTTACAAACACAGTTGATGAAAAGTAATATTTTAACATCATTAGGTGAAAAGGAATTATCTCATCAAGTTTTGACTAAGTTGTCGAATCAAATATCGTCGATTGATGAAAGCTATATGCTCTCTCATCCGCAACTTTTATTAATTGACGCAATGAGTAGCTACGGGCAAGAAAATTGGCTTCAAGCTCAAAAGAAATTTCAAATATATATTAATCAAGGAATTGAAAATAATGATATGAGTTCAGTCGTTTTATTAGCTGATGTTTATGTGAAATTAGAACAACCCGAGCAAGCCTTAGAATTATTGTCTAGCTATGAATCTCAACTTATTAAAAATAAGGAATCTGCATTAATTTTAACGGGGCTTTATCTACAGTTTAATCAAGATTTTAAAGCAGATTATGTATTAGATAAACTTAGGAGCAATTATAGTAATGATGAAAATGTATTAATACTTTCTGCAAAATTGTTAAGTAAAATGGGGCAAGGTAAAACAGCATTAGCACTATTAGAATCAGCTAATGTTCAAAATAGCCTTCAATATAAACACACCTTAGCTGTAATCGCCTTGCAACTGGGCGAATTAGATAAAAGTTTAACTTATACACAGTCTTTGATTTCACAGTCTCCAGATGTGATTGAATATCAATTATTATATACGCGTATTTTGTTACAACTTAGACAGTTCGATAGCGCAGAAAAAACCATTGTAAATTTATATAGAAAGTATCCTGATAACAGGGCAATTCGTTATAATTATGCTTTGTTGCAGTTTAACGTTGATAACCTTAGTGCGGCTAAAACACTACTTAGTGGCTTAGTGCAAGAAGATCCTCGCGATGGTAAAAGTTGGTTTGTCTTGGCGCAAATAGCGCATGATTTAGGCGATATAGAAGATTCAATAAGGATTTTGGAGCGTCAAACTAAAAATGAAGAATATAGAAATAGGGCACTGCATAAGCTGATACAAATTCATTATGCACAGCAGGAATTTGAAAAAAGTTTGTTGGTAATTAATGTCTTATTACAAAATAATCGTCTAGATGCACAAGCAATCTCGATGAAAGCAAAAAATTTAATAGCATTGAAACAAATGAAAGCAGCAAAACGTCAGGTTAATATTTTATTAGGCCTTTGGAGTGATGATGCAGATAATTTGTTGAAACTAAGTAAATTGCAGCTAAGAATTAATGATTTAATTGGCGCAGAAAATAGTTTAAAAACAGCTTATGCCATGGAGCCAAAAGCCTTACCGATAATAATAGATAGTATTAAATCAAAAATTAGGTTAAATAAATTAGCTGAGGCTTCAAGTCTATTGGTAAAAGGCGAGAAGAATGGGCATAAGAATAATATTTATTTAATTATCTTAAAAGGGGATATTGAGAACGCTAAAAGTAATGTTAACGCTGCGTTTAACTACTATTTGACCGCACTGAAAAAAGATGATGCGAATATTATTGCCTTAGTCAAACTTTCACAGGTAAGTAAAACAGATAGATTATCAAAGAAGTATATTCAACGGTTAAGTTACTTGGTTAATGAATACCCAGAACGAACACTTCAAAGACATACTTTTGCTGATCACTTACTAGCACATAAAAAGTTTGAACAGGCTAAACTTCAATACCAAGTAGTGATAACACAAGATATACCTTCATCTAAAAGAGCATTAGCATTAAATAACTTAGCAAGTATATATCTTCATGAAAATGCATATCAATCTGCTGTAGACGTCTCAAAACAGGCTTTTGAAATGTTACCGTCACCCGCTATTATCGACACATTAGGTTGGTCATTAGTATTATTAGGTGATGCGGATAAAGGACTTTCTTATCTTAGACAAGCGTTTAGTATGTCCTCTAACCGTCCAGATATTCAGTACCACATTGCTTATGCCTTGGTAGAATTAAATCGTCAAGAAGAAGCTAAAGCACTACTGATGAGCATAACTAAGCTACCTGATACATTTATAGAGCATAAATTAGCGAAGCGGTTGTTGAGTACCTTGTAGTGCGTGTAGTGATAAAAACTGGAGGAGCAATACTAGACTTTAAAACGGGTGTCATTTGATGATGTTATAAGGTTAAATGTTATTGATTGAGCAATAAAAAATGCCATACAGTCAAACTGCATGGCATTTTTGGTATTCATGTTTATGTTTATGTTTACTTTATTTGTTAATCGTTTTACGGCGAGTGACTAAAGCAAATAACCCCATTGCAAAGATAAATAAAGTAGATGGCTCAGGGACATCTACAGTATTGTTTGCGATGGTTAATTGATAGTCTTCAACTTCACCTTGGTGTTGATAACCTGTGGCTATTAAGTTCATGCCATCAGCATATTGCTCTAAAGAGTTCTCACATACTACTCTAGCGCGAAGCCAAACCTCTTTAAGTGTATCTAGTACGGGAATTTGGAATTCACTGGTAAAATATGTTGCTGTAGTATCTTGGCTATTGTAAACCTTATTATGCCAATCACCATTAGTTAAATCTCTATTAAGAGTTCCTTCATTTGTAGTGCGATCACGACCCCAATTTTTTATTACTTTGCTTTGATCAAGGTCATTCCAAGTTTGCACATTACCTTCTGAATCTTTATTTTTCCACCATTTCTCGCTAATAATTACTTCATTTTCTGCCCATATACCATCTTGATTCCAATCAACCCAAGATTCCAACAAGTCATATTTGTGATTACCGGTAATAGCACGAGTTACATCAAATTGAAATTTAACCAACCCACCGGCAGTTAATTCACCGTTATCAACCCATGTAGTGCCGCCATCAGAAGAGGTAACCCAAGAAACGCCATCATTAGTCGCTAAATCTGTTTCTGAAGTTGCAGGGGTGTCAGAATTCCAAGTTTCACCTAATCTTTGCCAATAGGCAGTATCATGACAGGCAGATGCTTCTTGATCCGTTGCATTACCATAATCAACACTATTTGTTCTTGTAGAACAATCAACGACATTACTTGTGCTTGCTAAAGTTAAATTAGAGAAGCCTAATAATATAATCCCTGTTGTAATGATGTTTATATACTTCATTTTGTTTTGCCTTGTTTCAAATTCCTACCTGCTCAATGCAGTTATTGTGCCGTATTTTTGTCGATTGTATATATTCTGTTTTTACAAACAGTTAGCATGCTAAAATTGTTTGTAAGTAAATAAAAAAGGTTAAAAGTGTAAAAAAAGATGACATAGTTAATGAGTGGTTTTATTCTTCCGCTTGGCATTTTTCTACTTGCTCTTTAGCATATTGACGGCTCTTCTGTTTTAGAAGTTTATCAACATAACGGGCCATTTTTATTTTTTGCTTAATATTACTTTCTAATATTTCTTCAACTTCTCTTAAAACATCCTTAATGTTTTGAACATTTTCGCTTGAATTAATCACCACTTGTTGGTTGGCTATTTGGCTATTCTGCTGATTATTCTCAAGCACTTGTGAACTTAATGAGCCGGTCAACTCTACAGACATTTCTTCGGCAACGTCATTAATATCATCAATGCCAAAGCTAGTTAATTCTTCTAAAAATCCATATAGTAATAAACGATCAACAAAAATATTGATTTTACGAGGCACTCCTAATGTTTTGTGATGAATTAACTCGAAGGCATCATCAGAAAACAATGATTTTTTTTCACAACCTACCTGTTGTAAGCGGTGATTTATATAGTTTTTAACTTCTTCTACACTCAATGGTTTTAGGTGAGCTGAAGCTATAATGCGTTGTCTAAATTGCTCCATATTAGGGGCTTGAATAATATCTTTAAGCTCTTCTTGTCCAAGTAAAAAGCTTTGTATAAGTGGCTTGTCATCAAGTTGGAAATTTGAAAGCATTCTCAGCTCTTCAATCGTTTCCGAAGGTAAATTTTGAGCTTCATCAACAAGCAGCAATGCACGCTTTCCTTGCTTATGAAGCTGAATTAAGAACGTTTCTATACTACGTAATACTTCCGCCTTACTATTTCCCTTTAATGGGATCTTGAACTCAGCGGCCACTAGCTCGAGTAATTCGTCAGGTGATAATTTGGTAGTTACCAATTGTGCGGCAACAATATTCTCATCACCAATAGTCGACAATAAATTTCGAGCAATTGTAGTTTTACCTGTACCAATAGGTCCAGTTATAACAATGAAACCTTCTCCTTGGTCTAAACCATATTGTAAATATGATAGTGCTCGTTGGTGATGACTAGTGGCGAAGAAAAATCGCGGATCTGGGCTTAATTGAAATGGTTTTTCTGTAAAACCATAGTAACTTTCATACATATTAAAATTCTTTTGTTACGTTAATTATTGCGCGTACTTCATCATAAGTATATTGGTCAACATTTGAATTTCTATCGACATGTTGAATAGTAAAGTGAGTAGATAATGATGATGCTAAGTCTTTCGTGTAAGTAGCAGAAATTGTTCTGTAATGATCCTCTTGCCTATAACCTTCAGGGTTGTTTTTATCAAAAATGCGATAATCATACTTTGCTAGTAGGGTCAGATTGCTTTTGCCGCTAATTTTCCGATCAATAGTTAAAGCGGCTCCTAAGGTATCATCAATGACTTTAGACTCTATTCCCTCTCGTCTAGAAGCGGAAGTATTGATAGAAAAAGATGTTCTGGCAAGTTGTAACTTAGAAGTCCATGTGAAGCGTTTGTTTAGCGAGAACTCATTACTCTCAATAGGCTCTAAAGAGAAAAAGTTAGCTAATTGAAAGTTACCGCTACTCGGCTGCTCTGATTGTACAAAACATGTTGAAACACTTTCTATTGTGATGTCTGGTGGACACCAAAAGATACCTAAATCTACTTGTTCATAGTTATTTCGGTCAAACACTTCTAGGCTTTCATCGTAAGATATAGAGTTGGTTAGCCGCTTTGTTTTATGTTTTATGTCAAGATTATAAGAATCGCCAAAGAATCGTTGGCTATAGCCTGCTTTCAATGAAGTTCTAGCCGAGGGCTCCCATTGTATTGACGTTGAAACATAGTCATCACTAACGGTATCATCAGCGACATAATTATAGGAAAGATCAATCGTCAAGTGGGGTGAAATCAACCAGCGAAAACCTGGCCCCCAAGAAGAGGTTGTTTGCTGATTTTGGTTGCCGAAGTTACCAGAAAAATCTTCATCGTAAAAACGAATAAAAGGCGTCAAATTAAATGATGTTATTAACCCTAACTGCGCATCAATTCTATATTGATCGCCTATTCTGCTATCCCCTGAAAAATCTTGGCTTCGACTAGAAAAATTACTGGAAAGTTGCCAAAAAACACTACGGGCATTGTTACCGCTACTGGTATTTAGTATTGCAGAGACTCCGTCATACTCGCCAAGATCATCTTCATATCTATTAATACTATACATCACAGAAGACGTTATGGAAAAAGTACTGTTATCAATATTATAACGAAGGCCTGCATCGTAGTTTTCCGACTGCACAGTATCACCTGACACTAGATCTGCAAGGCCATTATTAGCAGAGTTTCTATTAGTATTATCTACCTTTGCACTAGCAATTAATTCAAGGCCACTAGTCCAAAGATAATACTGCGCTTCGGTGTCTAGAGCTAAATAGCTGTCATTAATATCACTGTCATGACTAAAAAAAAGATTGCTATTTTTTCCTGAAAAAGAAAAGCTAGCTAAACGAGATTGATAGTCGACATCTAAACCTACGACAGCTTGAGAAACAAGACTTGATGTTGGGGCTGTAGCAGTCAGCTCAACATTGTCGGTATATGTTTCCTCTATTCCAAAACTAGGAACAAACTGCCATTCTCCGGCAATTGTCGAAGATGAAATAGCGGACCAAGACAGTAACGCCATAACTTTAGTTAGTCGGAAATTACTAATTTTTCTTACCGTAGCCATAGCCATAATAGCCATATTCATCCTTTTTAGATCTAACCGTTTTATTCATCACAAAACCTACTGCGATATCTTCGTCAAGCTGTGATACTGCTTTTTTCACATTATCTAGTTTTGTTTTTGACTCTTCAACTACCACCACAGCCTGACCAACCAAGCTTGAAAGCACAGGCGTTTCGGTAACACCTAATATTGGAGGGCAATCAAAAATAACAAGGCGGTCAGGGTAACGTTTTGCTAACTCCTCTGCTAAAGTTGCCATTTTTGCACTTGCGAGTAATTCATTAGTTAAATGATGTTGTTTACCAGCAGGAATTATCTTTAAATTAGGGATATTTGTATTATAGATTACATCAGATAACGATTTAACTTCGTTAAGTAAGTATTCAAGTAAACCTTGCTGGCAATCAAATTCTAATTCTCTGTGTAAACTTGGTCTTAATACATCAGCATCAACCAATAAAACGGTTTTATCTTGCTCAAGAGCAATACTTAAGGCGAGGTTAATTGAAACAAAAGTTTTACCTTCATTTGGATTAGAGCTACTAACCATAATCAAGTTGCTATGCTTTAATGTTTTAGCCGCGGAACCAAAAGCATTGTTTATTAACTTACGCTTAATATGTCTAAACTCTTCTTGTATATGATGAGCGCCGTCATGGCCATATATAAAACCTCTTTCGTTTAAACGTTCTCCATTTAAAATTATTGTTTCTTTATTTATTTTAGCTGTTTGAGCAGGAGTACTTATCTCATTAGTTTGTAACTGAGCCTTAGGTATAGTTAAATCATTACTTTGATGTGAGCTTGCAGTGGTTCTTGTTTCAAGACTGTTATTCTTGTCTTGCGCTGCTTGCTTTTGTTTGGCTAATGCCTTTTCAATAGTACTCACGGCTTAAAATATCCTTTTCAATGGTGCTTGAATGGCATCAGGAAATAAAAAATAACTCATAAACATAAGAAGAATAACGAGGAGACATAGGTTTGATACAACAAAAATAATTGTTTTCTTTTTATGCCACTTTTGTAGGCCCAAATTATTATTTGCTGACACAACGCCAAATACAGGAACGCCTGTGGCTCTAGATAACTGAGCGGTCGAAGTAGCTACAGGCGACAGTTGACTCATTAGTAATGACATACCTACACCAATACCAACACCAAAAACAGTAACGACACCAAAGAATACAAATCTAGCTGGACCTGAAGGTTGTGTTGCTGCTCTTGGCGGGTCAATAACTTTAAATTGAATTTTATCTGTGGTTTCATCAGCCTGTTGTGCTAATTGTGCGGTTTCTTTACGAGAGAGTAAATCTTCGTATTTGGACTTAGTGATTTCATAACCACGGTTAAGAGCAATCAGTTCAGCTTCAATTTCGGGTAGAGTATGAATTTTATTCTCAAGTGATTGTACGCGTTGACGGTAATTATTTACTCTAACGGTAAGAGAGGCCGCTTCATTTTCTAAACTATTCACCTGCACTTTCATTTCTTGGTAAACAGGATTTTTATCAATAGAAGATATTGCTGACTGTGAAGTAGAGCCAGCAGATTTCATTGACTCATAATATTTTTCAATTTCAGAAGAGCGTTGTTTATTTAAGCTTTCAATTCGGCCTTTTAACTGCTTAACATCAGGATGATTATTTGTGTACCTAAGCTGTAATTCATCAAGTTGTTGTTCTAGCTGAGATATTCTTCCGTCATAAGATGTTGTTACCGAGCTACTGCTTTGTACTTTATTTGAGAACAACCCAAAAACAGGTTCTTCACCCAATAGCTGTGCTTTAGCAGAAGATAGGCGAGTTTCAACCTCTTTAAGTAAAAGTTCTGCTTCATCTAATCTAGTTTTTTCTGATTTCAAATTGGAGTAAAAGCCACCAGACTGACCAGGCAAAATACCACTATATTTTTGTTTGAAGTCTGTTAAACGAGATTCTGAGGCAGTTAGACGCCTTTCATAGTCTTTTAATTGCGCGTTTAAAAATTTTTGTGCGCTATCTGAGTCACTACGAGTTTCCCCAAGGGTATTTTCGATAAAGACAGTAAGCGCAGATTGAACAATACTTTTAGCCATTTCAGGATTTTTATTTTCAATAGACAAAGTATAAATATTTTCTCGTCCAGCACTGGATATCTTAATATTATCTTTCAAGTTTTTTATAATAGCTTCATATTGCTCTGGATTTTCGGCTTGTACGTCTAAGTCGGTCATACGAGAAATACGTTCTAAATTTGGACGACTTAATAAGGTTCTGACCATTAAACGAATTTGCGTATTGGGATTAGTTTCCACCGTTAATCCACGTAATAAGGGACGTAACAATGACTGGGTATCAACGTAAACACGCGCTTGTGATTCATAAACATTTGGCATTGCGGCAACAAAATACCAACCAATAGGACAGATAAGCCACGTAGATATAATAATATACCTGCGTTTTATCCAAATTCCTTTTAGATAATCAATTATCTCTTCGAGTATTTCTTGCATTCCTGACCTCTAACGCCTGACAACATTTACACAGGCTAAAAACTAAAAAAACTATTCATTGCTTGTTATCTTCTAGCGCTTTTGCCGAAGATTTAGTCCATTAATCAATCTAATTCCATAAAAGGCACTGCAGGAATGTTAAGATGATTAAATTTGCTCATCATCTCGAACATTTTTGTCGAGAATGATGTTTATAAGTTAAGCTTAAAACCAAGCTTCAGGAATAATGATAATATCACCTGGAAGCATATCGACGTTGGCATTAATTTCACCATCTTTTAATAATTTATCAATCATAATTTCATACTGCTGTTGCTGACCATTTTCTATTCTAACTAAAACAGCATCATTACCATCTGCAAACTCTGTTAAGCCTCCCACTTGTATCATTACATCCAGTAATGTCATGTGCTGAGTATAATTAATCGCTTGAGGTTCAGCAGCCTCACCAATAACACGGATTTGCTCACTGAATGGGCCAACAAAACTACTCACTGTTACGGTGACAATAGGATCTCTTAAATAAGTTGCTAATATTTCTTCAATTAATCGAGCCAGCTCGGTTGGCGTCTTACCGGCTACTTTAATATCTTCAACAAGTGACGTAGTAATCATGCCATCGGGACGGACAACAAATGAGCCTGAAACTTCAGGGTTACGCCAAACGAATATATTAAGCACATCTCCAGCACCTACAAGATATTTATAAGAATTAATATCTGCTGTATTAGAAGGGTGTAATGTTGCCGTTGGTAAATTATTAGTGGAACAGGCAGAAATGATTTGTGCTAAAAGCAAAGCAATGACTACTTTTAGTGACTTGGTAAATTTTTTATCCATGGTTCATACCTTTAACATCAAAAATTATTTTTAATTCAACTACTGATTGTATTGTATTTTTTTCACAGATGCACACATTTTAACAACTGTAAATAAAACGTTAACTTTAGCCATATTTTTGCTAGAATCATTTTTCCGTTTTTGTAAAAAAAGTTTTTTTGTGTGTCAGCTGTGAGATATACCTTTTGTAGGGTGGAATTCATTCCGACAAATATATAATTTATCAAGGAATCTAGTCTCATATGTCTAGCCCCAAATTTCGCGATTTATCTGTTGCAAGTAAATCAATGATTTTAATAGAGTTCCTTTTGTTTTTAGGGGCTTTGCCATTAGCTATGTATGGTAATAGTTATATTCTCTTTATCGAGTTTTCTGCAATTCCAGATAATTACATACTCGTATATTCAATAATTTTTGCTTTGTTAAACCAGCTTACGTCATTAGCCTTGGGTTTATATAATTCAAAATTGCGGGTTAATTTTCGAGGCGTTATTCGTCGAGTATTAATGTGTGTCGCCGTTGCATTTTTCATTCTCACTATAATAAATCCTTTCTATGGCCAATATTCGCTACCTATTGAAGTCTTGGCTATTGCATCATTGGTAAGTTTTATTGTCGTAAGTTCATTTCGTTATTTAACTTTCCAAATAGATTTTTTTGGGATAAATAAACGCGTTATTTTAGTGCTTGGAGCAGGAGAAAGAGCTTCAATCATAGAAAGAAGAATGCGTAGGGATGTAGACAGACAAAATTTTTCAGTTCATGGCTATATTATAATGAATGGTGACGATGAAGAAGGTATTAAACAGGAAACTCGAATAGCTCTTGAAGGCTCACTGGTTAACTATTCTTTAAAGCACAAGATTGATGAAATAGTTGTTGCTAGTGATGAACGTCGTAACAATATACCGGTAGATGAGTTATTTGCCTGTAAAATACGTGGTATTGAAATTACTGAAATTTTAGATTTTATTGAACGAGAAACGGGTCAAATTGCAGTTAATCTTATTTACCCAAGTTGGGTTATTTACTCTAATGGCTTTGCTTCTGCAAATCACCTTCGTAACACCCTAGACTGGATTTTCAATGCTAGCATGGCTTTTGTGTTGTTTGTTTTGGCTTGGCCAATAATGTTGCTAACAGCCATTTTGATTAAACTAGACGAAGGCATTACTGCTCCGATATTTTATTTCCAAGAACGTGTTGGTTTAGATGGTGAACCCTTCAATATTATTAAATTTAGAAGTATGCGTTTGGACGCGGAAAAATTTGGCGCTCAAATGGCTTCTGAAGATGACCCTCGTATTACAAAAATAGGAAATGTTCTACGTAAATACCGCATTGATGAACTGCCACAAATATATAATGTAATGCGTGGGGATATGGGCTTTGTTGGCCCTAGACCTGAGCGCCCTGAGTTTGTTCAAGGTTTAATTAAAAACATCCCTTATTATAATGAACGTCATAATGTTAAACCGGGTTTAACCGGTTGGGCACAATTAAAATATCCTTATGGAGCTACCGAAGCAGACTCATTAGAAAAATTGAAATATGATCTTTATTATATTAAACACCGCAGTTTTATGTTGGATTTACTTATCTTAGTAAGAACGGTAGAAATAGTTTTGTTTGGGAAGGGCCGTTAGACATTATGGCAGGAATGGATTTGAATAATACATCAACAAAACAAGTGATGACTGTTGATGTTGAGGACTACTTTCATGTTTCCGCGTTTGAAAATAATATATCTCGCTCTGATTGGGGAAAACTTGAGTTAAGAGTTGAGCGCAATACCTATCGTTTGTTAGAATTATTTGAGCAGAACCAAGTGAAAAGTACTTTTTTTACTTTGGGCTGGGTAGCTAAACGTTGCCCTGAACTTACCAAGGCTATTGTTAGTCAAGGACATGAGCTCGCTAGTCATGGCTATTCACACCAACGTGCTACCATGATGAATGCAGAGCAGTTTCGTCAAGACGTCGACAAAAGTAAAAAAATTTTAGAAGATATTTCAGGTCAACCAATTATTGGTTATCGTGCTCCCAGCTTTTCGATTAATGACAGCAACACATGGGTTTATGAAACCTTAATTGAACTTGGATTTGAATATAGTTCTAGTACTTACCCAATAACACACGATTTGTACGGCGTGCCTGAATGGCCTCGTTTCATATATGAACGTCCTGAAAAACTTGATGGCAAAGGTATCATTGAAATCCCCGTGCCCACCTCACGAAAAAATGACCATAACATAGGCATTGGAGGTGGAGGCTATTTTCGTTTATATCCCTATTGGCTATCTAAAAAACGTATAGATACTTATTTAAAAACTGAACAGCAACCTTATAGTTTTTATTTTCATCCGTGGGAAATAGACCCTCAGCAACCTAAAGTGAAAGGTGCGCCGATGAAGTCGAAACTCCGTCATTACTTGAATTTATCTCGTATGGAAGGCAAAGTAACGCGTCTTTTGAAAGATTACCAGTGGGACACAATGAAAAGTGTTTACTTGAATAAGTAGTAAAACATAAGAAATAGTATCAGCGTAAAAAATAACAATAAGAGAATGGATTTTGGCTAATTATTGCGACATTAAACGTTTAACCTCATTAATATTCCCCAAATGGGATGCCTATGTAAAAGCTCATCAGGATGGGAGTTTTTTTCACCTGAGTGGCTGGCAAACTGTTATTGAAAAGAGTTTCAATCATGATTGTTATTTTTTATATGCAGAGCAAGAGGGAAAAATTTGTGGTGTTTTACCACTGATCGAAGTAAAAAGTAAATTATTTGGCCATGCGTTAGTTTCAACCCCTTTTTGCGTTTATGGTGGCGCGATAGCAGACTCTTCTGAAATTACTCGTCAGTTAGAAAGTGAAGCCTGTCAGCTAGCTGAAAAGCTTGGCGTTGATTATCTTGAACTTCGATATAAAGACAAACAAGACTCGGCATTATTGTTAAAACAAGCCCATAGCACTTTTGGTTGTGAAATTGCTGAAGACAGTGACAAAATTCTCGCGAATATTAAGAAAAAGCAAAGGGCAGTGATTCGCCATTCATTAAAAAACGAACTTTCATATTCTATCAGTTCATCTGCTGAAAACGCTGACTTCACTGATTTTTATACACTGCTTTCTACTAGTTACCGTAATTTGGGAACCCCAATATTTACCGAACGTTATTTTGAAAACCTGATGACTACTTTTAGTGATTGTAGTGATATTGCAGTCATTAGAGACAAAGACAATAAGCCTTCCTCTGCCGTAATGAACTTTTACTTTAATGAACAGGTATTGCCTTACTATGGTGGAGGAAATGACAGTGCTCGCGGCCTAAAAAGTGCAGACTTTATGTATTATCAAGTAATGTGTCATGCGCAAGAGAAGGGTAAAACTTGGTTTGATTTTGGTCGTAGTAAAAACGATAGCGGCCCATATAAATACAAAAAGAATTGGGGGATGGAGGCACAACCTTTACATTACTATTATCACTTAGTGAAGGCTAACGAATTACCAAACCTTAGCCCTAACAATCCTAAATATAAATTTTTTATTGCTATGTGGCAAAAATTACCGCTGAAAATCAGTCAACTCATTGGCCCATTTTTGTCTAAGTATTTGGGTTAGATAGTAATGATTGAAACCACTAAAAAAGAGCCGTTATTGTTTTTGTGTCATCGAATTCCTTTCCCTCCCAATAAAGGAGATAAAATTCGTTCGTTTAACATATTAAAAAAATTAGCAGAACAATATGATATTCACTTAGGCTGCTTTATTGATGATCCTTTTGATAAACAATATGTTGATGGTTTAAGAAAATATTGTGCGAGTATTTTTCATTTAGATCAAAATAAAACGATTGCTAAGCTGAAAGGTTTAACCTCTTTGTTCACGGGCAAACCAATCACTTTACCGTACTATTATGACAAGCGAATGCAGCAATGGACTAAGCGCACACTTTTGCAAAATAATATAAACAAAGTTTTTGTTTACTCGTCGTCAATGGCGCAATACTGTGAAGGAAAGCAAAATGAAAGCCTTGAGCGAGTAATAGACTTTGTTGATGTCGATTCAGATAAATGGCGACAATACGCAGAGAAAAAAACAGGTCTGGCAAGGAGGGTTTTTCATCGGGAATTCAAATTGTTAGCCAAATATGAAGATAAGGTTTGCGCTGAATTCGATCACAGTTTATTTGTTTCTCCTGATGAAGCAAAATTGTTTCGCGATAGACAACCGAGTGCAGAGCAAGCAAAAGTACATGGTTTACTAAATGGTGTAGACGTCGACTTTTTTGACCCGAAAGAAAATTTTTCAGATGAACCTTTAGTTCCTCAAAATCCTTTCATATCTTTTACTGGTGCGATGGATTACTGGGCAAATGTTGATGCGGTATTATGGTTTGCCAAACAGGTGTGGCCGCTTATATTAGAGCAACAACCGGATGCGATATTTTGTATTGTTGGGGGTAACCCAAGCAGTGAAGTAAAAGCATTAGCAAGTAAGCAAGGAATTGACGTGACCGGCCGAGTACATGATGTTCGACCTTTTATTGCTAAAGCACAATGCGTAGTTGCACCAATGCAAATAGCACGAGGCATTCAAAACAAAGTGTTGGAAGCTATGTCGTTAAATAAAGCGATTGTTGTTTCTAGTATGGCAATGGAGGGCATTAATGCCCAAGAGAATTGTGATATAGCGATTGAAAATGAAGCACAAAGATACGCTGAGCAATGTTTGAAGTTTTTTGAACAGACAAAAGAAAACAATGAAATTATTAACCGACAATGGATTTTAGAACATTTCACTTGGCAGCAAACCTTAGAGCCATTAGGACAGTATTTTTCAGATAAGGATGCGAAAGAATGAAAAACATTATAGATTCCAGCCTAAACCACCGCTGGAATGACGAAAAAATGTGCCGCACAATGTCATCCTCAAAGTCTCGACTCACGTCATCCTCGAGTGCTCTTGTCGAGGATCCAGAACTTTGTATCTTTGATCTCTGGAGCCTAACGGCATGAACATAACCGATAAGCGATTTCTTACTTTATTCTCACTAGTACTTGTCGCTTGGGCAATTGTTTATCAAGATGCCATATTGGGCATGGAAGCAATTTGGTCTCGTTCTGATACCTTCGCTCATGGCTATTTTATTTTGCCAATCAGTATCTGGCTGTTATGGCGCGATAAAGAAAATCTAGTAGCAAGTAGGGTAAATAGCACTTGGCTACCTTTGCCAATTTTAGCGGGTTCATTATTTGTTTGGTTATTTTCTTACGCGGCAGACATTAACGTTTTAGGGCAATTATCAGCGGTTGTTTCACTTATTTGTATTATCTGGTTAATGGTTGGCAATAAAATAGCGTGGCGCTACAAATTTCCGCTCTCGTATTTATTATTTGCTGTGCCTATGGGGGAAAACTTAATCCCTCAACTGCAAGATATTACTGCATGGTTTACCGTTTTTTTCTTAAAATTAAATGGCATACCAGTTTTTGTTGATGGGCTATATATTCAAATACCCACAGGCATGTTTGAAGTGGCGGTAGCCTGCTCAGGTATTCGTTATTTAATTGCCTCTATTGCAGTGGGTACATTATTTGCCTACCTCACCTACACGAAAACACATAAACAAATTATTTTTATTTTGTTCTCTATGTTTTTGCCAATTCTTGCCAATGGTATTAGAGCCTATGGCATCGTGGCTATTGCGTATTATTCGGATATGAAATACGCCACCGGTGTTGATCACCTTATCTATGGTTGGTTGTTTTTTGGTGTGGTGATGATGCTGATGTTTTGGATTGGAGGATTGTTTGCTGATAAAGAAAAGCTTACCGAAAAAGAAAATAAAAGCAGCATTACAGTTCAAAGTTTATCATCTCATAAGCTAACGATCACACCAGCTATTGTTGCAATGTTGTTAGTTGCTAGCACATATGTATTGTTAAACAGTGTGCAAGTAATTAATAAGCCAAGTAAACCTGAGACTGCTCTCGTCGTCCCTGAAAACTTTATCGAGGCAAAAGAATCTAACTGGGGGATTACTTTTGATAGTGCCTTGCAAAGGTCTCATATAGTTTCTCCTGAAGGCTTCGAAGTTTTAAGAGCTGTTTTTGCTCACAAGCAAGACAAAGGAGAACTCATTACTTGGGAAAATATAATTTTTGATGCAAAGAAATGGACATTGATTTATAAAACCAAAATTAAGTTAGATGGTCACTCAGCCAGTACACTATTAGTTAGAAATATAGCAGGTAAAGAGCGTACAATTTTGTACTGGTATGAGGTTGCAGGTAGTCCCTTTATCAGCAGTACCAAAGTTAAATTAGCACAAGCAGTAGAAGCGTATCGAGCGCCAAATTCAAAAGCTGAGATTATTGCTTTTTCGGTACAAGATGCTAACGAAACAGAGTTGATTTCTATGGTGAAAAGTTATCTATCCACATTAAATACTCTAAAAGTTGTGGCAAACTAAAATGGCAGAGTTAAATAGTAATCGAACACATATTGTACATGTTGTGTATGCCTTTGCGACAGGAGGCTTAGAAAATGGTGTGGTTAATATTATTAACCGATTACCAGAAGAAAAGTATAAGCACACCATTGTTTGTTTAACTGGTCACGATAGTGATTTTTTTACTCGTATTACCGCTAGAAATACCAATATAGTGAATATAGATAAACCTGCGGGTAATGGTATTGCTTGGCTGTATAAATGTTGGAAATTATTACGAAAGCTAAAACCTGATATTTGTCACTCTCGAAATTTAAGTGCTTTAGAAGCACAACTGCCTGCATTTTTAGCAGGCGTGCCTTATCGCATACATGGTGAACATGGTTGGGATGTTAATGATTTAGGTGGCTGTAACCACAAATATCAAATGGTTCGCCGATTATTAAAACCTCTTGTTCATCGATATGTTGCGCTTTCATCTGAAGCTAAAAATTATTTAATGGATAAAATTGGTGTTAATCAAAATCGTATAAATCAAATTTGTAACGGTGTAGATATTGAGAAATTCTCACCTACAGTTTCTACTGCTGAAGTACCATTATTTATAAAGTGTGAAAATGCCATTGTTTTTGGTACTGTTGGCAGGTTAGCCAAGGTGAAAAATCAAACATTTTTACTCAAAGCTTTTTTACTTCTATGGCAGTCTTCAGATAAAAATAAGCAAAGTTTAAAATTGATTATTGTTGGTGATGGCGAATTAATGCCAACACTTAGAGATATGGTACAAGAGGCCGGTGCTGAAAATTCGGTTTGGCTTGCAGGTTTACGAAATGATGTTTCAAACCTAATGAATTGTATGAATATTTTTGTTTTACCTTCTCTTGCAGAAGGTATTTCCAATACATTGCTAGAGGCTATGGGCTGTGGTTTACCTTGCATTGCAACTAAAGTGGGAGGCAATGCTGATCTTATCTACCCAGAGCACTTAAAAACACATTTAGTTTCAGTTAATGATGTAGAACAGTTAGCCACAGCAATGAAGATATACGCCGACTTTCCTACTTTATTGGAACAAGAGCGTAAAATTATTAGACAATACTGTGTCGATAAATTCAGTATTAAGAGCATGGTAAAAAAGTACCATGGATTATATCAATTGGGTTTTAATAAAAGGTAAATAATCATGTGTGGTATTGCAGGCATCTTTCATGTTTCAGATGAGCAAAGTATCGATCCAACTCTCATCCAGGCTATGAATGATATTCAGCGCCATCGAGGCCCTAATGCGGGGGATTATCATTTTGAAGCTGGCGTGGCTCTTGCTCACCGTCGATTATCAATTATTGATTTAGAAGGCAGTCCGCAACCTATGGTTAGTGCTTGTGAACGAGCTGTTATTGTTTTTAATGGTGAGATCTATAATTTCAAGGAATTGCATGAAGAGCTAACTTTAAAAGGCTATAGCTTTAACACCCATGGTGATACTGAAACTATCCTTAATGCTTATTTAGAATGGGGAGAAGCATGTGTAGACCATCTTCGAGGCATGTTTGCCTTTGCTATTTGGGACATAGAAAAACAGTCTTTATTTGTCGCTCGTGATCGACTAGGTATTAAACCATTTTATTACAGCCTGTTAGCAGACGGGCAGTTTATCTTTGGCTCTGAATTAAAAGTACTAATGCAACATCCTGATTTAGATAGAACGATAAATAATAAAGCAGTAGAAGACTTTTTTTCTTTTGGGTATATACCGGAGCCTAAATCAATTTTTTTACAGGTGAATAAACTATCACCAGGTCATACATTAACAATTTCTAGAACAAGTCCACAACCAGTAATCAAGCAGTTTTGGGATGCTAGTTTTGCTGAACAATCAAGCAAAAGCAAAGAAGATTTACAAAAAGAGCTCATTGAAATATTAAATGAAAGTGTAGATATTCGTATGGTAGCTGAAGTGCCTCTCGGAGCCTTTCTATCTGGTGGGGTTGATTCTAGCGCCATAGTTGCCATGATGGCCGGCTTACAAAAAGATCCTGTAAATACTTGCTCAATAGGTTTTGATGTTAAAGATTACAATGAAACTGAATTTGCTCAAATGGTAGCGGATAAATTTCAAACTAATCATAATACACAGGTTGTTGAGAGTGATGATTTTGATTTAATTGACGAGTTGATCGGTGTTTATGATGAGCCTTTTGCCGATAGCTCAGCAATACCAACATATAGAGTTTGTGAGATGGCAGCTAAGCAAGTGACAGTATGTTTATCGGGTGATGGTGGCGATGAATTATTTGCTGGTTATCGACGTCACCGTTGGCATATGCTCGAAGAAAAAGTACGTAGTTTTGTTCCTCACGGATTAAGAAAACCGTTATTTGGTTTTTTAGGTAAATATTACCCTAAGTTAGATTGGGCGCCTAAATTTTTACGCGCTAAATCAACTTTTCAAGCACTACAGCGTAATTCTATAGAGGCATATATGCATAGTGTTTCTGTAACAACAGACGAACTACGAGCAAAATTGTTTAATAATAATTTTAAAAAATCATTATCTGGTTATCAATCAATCAGTGTATTTAAAGAACATGCGAAAAAATTTGATGGTAAAGATCCTCTTTCCCTTATCCAATACATTGATATGAAAACTTATTTACCTGGCGATATTTTAACGAAAGTTGATCGTGCCAGTATGGCGCATTCATTAGAGGTTCGTGTACCTTTAATTGATCACAAGTTTGTTGAATGGGCAAATAAAGTGCCTGCAAAGCACAAACTTATTAAACAAGACGGCAAACATATATTTAAGCAAAGCCTAATTCCTCATTTACCTTACGATGTATTGTATCGTGACAAAATGGGTTTTGGTGTCCCTGTTAGTAAATGGTTTAGAGGCCCGCTTAAAGAAGCATTGAGAAAACGAGTACTCACAGGAAGTTTGCAGCGAGTTGATATTTTTGAACAGTCATTTTTAGAAAAAATAGTAGAAGAACATATCTCTGGTATGGGAGAGCATAGTGCTGTTTTATGGTCATTAATGATGTTTGAGGGGTTTTTACGAAATCTTTTCAATGACGATGAGCCCATTGCTGCATGAAACTCTTAACAATAACCAGTTTATATCCAAATCATGTGGAGAATAACCTCGGTATATTTATTGAAACTCGTCTGAATTATTTGCGCGAGAAATATCCTGATATTGCTCATACGGTTATTGCTCCCGTTCCTTGGTTTCCATTTACGCATAAAAAATTTGGACAATATGCAAAACATGCTCAAGTTGAAAAATTTGAACATTGTAACGGCGTAGATATTTATCACCCAAAATATCTTGTTATTCCTAAAATAGGCATGACAGTCACACCGTTTTTTATGGCATTTTCAATGGGGTTATTATTAAGAAAACTTAAAAAAAATAACATTTCTTTTGATATTGTTGATGGGCACTACTTTTATCCTGATGGTGTTGCCATAGCATTAGTCGCTAAATGGTTTAAATACCCTTTTACCATAACAGCAAGGGGAACTGATCTTAATTTGATTCCTCAATACAAAGTACCTCGCAAATTAATTCAGTGGGCTGCAAATAAAGCAAACCATTGCATTACCGTATGTGCAGCCCTAAAAGATGTACTATTAGAGCTTGGTATAAGTGACTCAAAAATATCTGCTATGCGTAATGGTGTTAATTTGGAGCGCTTTTCTCCCTCAAAGAATAGAACAGAACTTCGTCAATTGTTAAATATAAAAGACACAACATTAATCAGTGTAGGTTACTTAATAGAGCGAAAGGGCCATCATTTAATTATTGAAGCGTTGAAAAGCTTACCTGATGTAAATTTGGTTATAATTGGTAGTGGCCCATGGTTTGAAAAATTATCAAAATTAGCTGAACAGCATGGTGTAGCTGAACGTGTTAAGTTTACAGGGTCTTTACCACAAGACAAAGTTGCCGATTATTTTCGTGCTGGTGATATTGGTATGTTAGCGTCAAGCAGAGAAGGGTGGGCAAATGTGCTATTAGAGTCAATGGCATGCGGTACACCTGTAGTAGCGACCAAAGTCTGGGGCACACCAGAAGTAGTGGCTAGCAAAGATGCTGGCGTGTTAGTTGAAAGAACAAGTGAAAGTATTGCACAAGGCGTGAAAACTTTGCTTGAACAGAAAATAGATCGAGATAAAACTCGTGCCTATGCCGAACAGTTTAATTGGGATGAGACTTCGGATGCTCAATACCAATTATTTAATGACATAATAAGAACAAAATCATGAAAATTTTATATCATCATCGTGTTGCTTCTAAAGATGGACAATATGTACATATTGAAGAAATTATCAAATCCCTAAAGAAGTTAGGTCATGAAATACTGCTTGTTGCCCCAAGTGCCGGTGAAAACCAAGACTTTGGTGGTGATGGCGGCATTGTTGCTAAATTAAAAGCTAAACTCCCTAAATGGTTATATGAAATAGTTGAGTTTAGTTATAGTTTTTACGCATTTGCGAAACTGGCTAAAACAATTTTAAAAGAAAAACCTGCCTTTATTTATGAACGCTATAATTTGTTTAATCCTGCGGGTGTTTGGGCTAAAAAAATATTCAAGGTAAAGTTGATTTTAGAAGTCAATGCGCCTCTTTTTGAAGAGCGCAGCAAATATGATGGCATTAGCTTGAATAAACTTGCCAAGTGGTCACAAAAATATACGTGGAATAATGCGGATAAAGTACTACCGGTAACCCATGTATTAGCAAAAAACATCATAAGTTACGGGGTTGAAGACGCTAAAATAGAAGTTATCGCCAACGGTATAAATAAAGCTGAATTTATTGACGCGAAACATGAAAGCCCTCTTAAAGTAGATATTTCAAATAAGGTTGTTATTGGTTTTGTTGGTTTTTGCCGAGAGTGGCACGGTTTAGATAAAATAGTTGATATGCTTACACTACCTGAAAATGAGAATTTATTTTTTTTAATCGTTGGTGATGGTCCTGTTATTTCTGATATTAAAGAGCAAGCGAAGAAGTTAAAGGTTGAAGAAAGAATTCATATTACCGGATTAGTTAATCGCTCTGAAATGCCAAAATGGCTAGTGCCAATTGATATTGCCTTGCAACCCGCAGTTGTCGATTATGCATCGCCCTTAAAAATGTTGGAATATATGGCTACTGGCAAAGCGATTGTCGCTCCTGCGCAAGGTAATATTAAAGAATTACTGACTGATAGTGAAAATGCGCTCTTATTTGAAAAAGACAATAATGAAGCCTTTATTAAATGTATTCAGGAGTTAGCGAACAATAAAGAACTAAGAACTAAGCTTGCAGAACATGCTTTTCAATCTATTCACGATAACAGCTTAACTTGGGATAGCAATGCTGAAACCATTTTGGAAATAAGCCAATCTTTGATAAAAAACAAAGTGATTTATAGATGTTAACCTATTTGAGAATACAAAATGCGTGATCTTCTTTTAATTGTTCTTTTTATGATGGCTTTATTCGCTATATTTAAACGCCCCTATATTGGCGCGCTTCTTATGGCAAGTATAGGATTTCTGAATCCTCAAACGCTTGCTTGGGGTTTTGCTCGCGGTAAACCTTACGCAGCTGTGGCCGTGTTGGTGACTGTTCTTGTTATGGTATTTAATCGTGATAAGCTGCGGTTTACGATGAATAACACCTTTATATACATTTATATCTTTTTATTTTGGGGAGGGATTTGTACCTTGGCCGCATTTTTCCCTGAAGATGCGGTAAAAGAGCTCTCTCGGTTTGCAAAAATTCAATTGTCGATATTTTTAACTATTTTATTGATAACCAATAAAGATAAACTGATGGCCTTGGTCTGGACTATCACCATGTCATTGGCCTTTTGGGGTATTAAAGGAGGCATATTCTCTTTGTTAACTGGTGGCTCTTATCGTGTTTGGGGTGCTAGAGGGTCCTTCATTGGGGGAAATAATGAAATTGGTTTAGCCATGCTGATGACCGTTCCTTTGTTGTATTATTTATTCATCAACAGTACACAGGTATGGGTTAAACGATTTTTAGCATCATCAATATTGCTATGCATAGTTGCTATTATTTTTACTTATTCTCGCGGTGCCTTTTTAGGGCTTATTGCAATATCTGTTTTTCTATGGTGGAAAAGTGATAAAAAATTGGTACTTGGTGCTTTAGCCTCGGTACTAATTATTGCTTCTATTCCATTTATTCCAGATGCAGTTTTTGACCGTTTTAATACAATTGAGAATTATGAGGAAGATGCGTCGGCCTTAGGGCGCATTAATGCATGGACGACAGCACTTAATCTTGCAAATGATCGTATTACCGGGGGCGGGTACCGGCATACCAGTGCATTAACTACGCAATTATACTCTCCACATCCTGAAAAAATACATGATGCGCATAGTATTTATTTTGAAGTGATAGGTGAAACAGGATGGATAGGCTTTATGCTGTTTTTCCTTATTCACTTTTCTAACTGGCGAGTAGCCAATAAAATTATTAAAAACTATAAAAATAGCACTGAACACAAATGGGCGGTTGATTTAGCAAAAATGATACAGGTATCGTTAATTGGCTATTATTCAGGTGGAGCCTTTTTAGGCCTGGCCTATTGGGATTTGCCTTATTATTTAATGGTCGTATTGTTGTTACTCTCTGTTATTTTAAAAGAACAGGAAAACAAACAGACAAAAGCAAAGCGCAAGCCAAGCGAATTGGTTATTGGTTGATTTATTTTCATTCTATGGGTTGAGAGGATTTATGGGGCTGTTGTCTAAACAAGCAAAAAATATACTAGTGGAAACAAAAGATAAATTAGGGGCGGTTGCTAAAGCTAAAGTTGTGACCCTTTTAGGAAAGTCATATCATCCAACAAGATATTTTGTTTCTAAAAAGCATAATATTGTTTATGTGGTGAATAACAAATGTGCAAGTTCATCGATTAAAAAGCTTCTATTGATTGAAAACAATATAGATTTGAGTGCTATTGGGCATTATGGACAAATACATCAAAAAGGCAGAGATTTTGGCTTTGAAGTTCATGATCCCAATACGCACCTTGATAAATATTTTTTTTCATTTGTGAGAAACCCCTTTGATCGTATCCTTTCTTTATATATTAATAAATTCTTAGATTCTGAGAAGATCGTTTCGGGTGTATTTCAGTATAAAACCTATCTTGGTGGTATTTTTAAACAAGATGATAGCTTTGAGCAGTTTTTGTCTAAAGTGAGCAGTATTCCTCAAAATATGACCGATCTGCACTTTAGATCGCAGTACCATTTGTTATATCACGAATCGCCTAAAATGGATTTTGTTGGTAAACAAGAAGATTATCAAAATGATATGGCAAAGTTAGCGAAGCAATTTAACTTTAACTCATTTAAACAGGCAGAAAAAGCAAAGGCCGCCAATAAAACAAAATATGAAAAATTCAGCCTTGAATACAGCTTATCTACTTTTGAGATGGTGCGTGAGCTATATAAAGATGATATTGAATCATTTGGCTATATTAAAGAAGCTGACGCATTATATCGACGAATTAAAGCTAATGCCTAATCTATATTGTTGATAAAATCAGTAAGCGTGTTCACACAGTCTCCTTGATAGTTATAAAATACACGCTCTTTTACTGTTGACCATATGTCTTCACTAATTCCGTTGTCTAGTGCTTGTTGTAGTAATTTTCCTGTGTACTCAACATTGTTGGCTTTTATTTGGCAAGAGTATTGCTCAATTTCTTGAATAGAAATCAAGTCTTTTGACAAGGCAGCTTCTTTATCTGGATCGTAAGCAAATATTAAGGGTTTATCTAATAATAAAGCTTCTAACATTACGCTGCTTGCATCACCTATAATTGCGGAACTCACTTCAAATAGCGTTAACATATTTACCTGCTCGTATGTTCCGTCTGGAATGTATAGAACGTTTGTTTTTGAGGCAATTATGTCAATATATTCATCGAGCAATAATTTTGACATTTGTGGGTGAGGACGAAAAATAAGGTTAAATTTATCAGGGATATTTTTAATAATCTCTTTTCCTGTAATTTTTACCGAAGAAGCGGTAAACCAGGTAGGCATGTAAGAGAAAATAGGCGTTTGAATGTCCCAACCAACTTTGTCACAAAAGACTTCCTTACCGACAATTAGCCCTTTGTTTTTAATAACATGGTCTGTTCTGGCAATCCCTGCATTAATAAGCTTTTTAGCGTTAATTCCATAATCTTCAATAAATTTCTTTTTTAAATAGGGGCTTAAAGCGACCATATAATCAAAATTTTTCTTTATTTGTTTTATTCGACGAGGCAGCATATAGGGTTTGAGCATATTGCCATGAGTAAGAAAAATTTTGGTGGGGGTGGTGATATTTTTTAGCATTGAGAATTTAAAAATATCGTAAAATAAAACGGTTTTAGCATGCTTGTTTAAAAAGTTAACTGTCTTACTGATTTTTCTATCAAACGTTAAATATAAATCTGGGCGATCGTCTAAACACAATACAGGGACATCGTGTTTCTGCAATGCTTCTTCGGCTTTTTTTGACAGAACAACAAATGTACCACCTAGTTCTTTGTATAAAGGAAGTGCATGCATTAAATGGCTAGGCAAGTTGCCAATAAAGTAATAAATACCGTTATCTGTCATAATTATTCTTAGTGTTTAATGATTAAGTGAAATCAATTGATCTGAGTAAGCTAATAGCTTTTTTTACCGAAGTTGACGAAATACTTTTAGTACGAGGTAAGTAGGTTACTTGGCAATACTGATTTAATTCGTCAAACTTTCCTTCCCAATCATTACCCATAACAAAAATATCTACATTTTGCTCTTTTATATCAGTAATTTTTTGTTCCCATGTACTTTCAGGGATAACGGCATCTACGTATTTAATTGCTTCTAAAAGTTCTTTTCTTTTTTTATAGTCTAAATGTGATTCTTTACCTTTGCTGCTGTTAAATTCATCAGATGATAAGCCAACAATGAGTTTGCCACCATCAGCTAAGTCTTTAGCTTTTTTAAGTAGTTCTATATGTCCGTAATGTAGTAAATCAAACGTGCCATAAGTTAAAACTGTTTTCATAAATATCCTTTCTCGTCATTTCTTTAAATGTGATGAAATAAGTGTTTTTACGCTTTGTTTTGAGCTAATTAATAACTTGCTTAGCTCGCTATTTGGGATTGAATAACTAATGATTACAAGAGAAACAAAATATAAACTTACAGAAATTGAAACGTTCAATAAATCCTGATTCTCAAAAAGCATTGGTATTTTATAACATACTAAACAAAGTAATAGGAATAGAGATTCTCTTAATAAAAACTTACTAAAAGTAAAAAAGCTAATTTTGCTTTTCATCGCTAGGAGCGCTTGAAAAAATAGTAACCTAGTAAGATGTAGGCAGGCGCCACCAATAATTAAAATGTATGGGTTCATATATATATATGAAAGATACAAAATTGGGATACGAAGTAACAGCATAGCAACACTAACAATGAATGAGAGCTTTGGTACGCGGTAGACTATCAAGCTGTTATAAAATGTTGAAGCGTAACCTATAATTAAGGAGCTTATTGCAAATAATTGAAAATATGGTGTCATTTCAAGCCAATTACCTCCTAATAATATGGAAATAACAAATTCGGGATATACAATAAACACCATATAAACAGGTAGTAACAATAACGACTTTACTGCTAAGTTCATGGAAACGTTGTTAGTTAATATTTTTTGAAAATTAGCGCTTGTCCGTTTTTTGTCTGCTAACTCGGATAAATTAGCCTTATCAATCGCATTTGCTACTTCCATTGAATACATTAGACATATTTCACTACCTAATGAAAAAAAACCAATGAGCTTTTTTTCAAAAATTTTTGCTACCAAAAATATATTGGCCTTTACATTGGTAAACTCAACAATTTGAATGAGTAAATACCATTTTGAAAATGAAAAAATATGCTTTGCTTCATCCAGTGAAAAATGTGTTGGCCACATTGGTTTAGTGACAATATAGCTAAAAACAACATTGCATACACAACCAATGACCATGCCAATTGCTAAGGCCCAGTAGTTTTCTAGCAAAATAGCCAAGGCAATGGTTGCTAAAACCGATATTATTTTAGAGTAAACCTGTATTTTAATGGATGGCATAAACAGCTTTTCACGAACTGCAATAATAATACGGATATTGGTGAGTGGTTTAAGTAGAAAAATGAAGGAAATAAGGTGTAATACACTTTCAACTTGACTATTTTCAAAAAAGTCACCAACAAATCCAGCAATATTAAATATAGTGACAAATAAAATTAAACCGATGAATAACCTTACTCTGAACAATGTCCCAATAAATTCAGGGGTCAAATTTTCTTTTGAAATGATATTTTGACCAAAGCCAATGTTTTCTAACCTCATGGCAAAGTCTTGTACTAGCATGCAAGTTGCGATAACCGCGTAATCATCAGGTACCAATAGGCGGGCAACGATGAAAGTGCTAATCAGCCCTAAAAATCGAGATAACATTCGACTTGCGCCAATAAGGGCTGAATTTTTTACTAAGCTTGACATTTAATCTGATCTTCTGTGTCTTGGGGGATAACAATATCGTTTAGTAAAGGTAGAGCTGCTTTATTTCGCAAATACTTAATTAACATAAGTGGTTTAAAGTTTTAAGTGCAAGTCGCTTGTATAAGCCGTCTTTAAATCGGAGAGAGCCAATAAAATGAACAATCTTCAAGTCATCACTGTAACGCTGCACACTGTCATAGCTTTGCAACGGCAATCGTTTAGAATCGTCTTGATTAGCAAGTAATATGTTGGCACATACTTGCTCTGACCCCCAATTTCGCCATGTGTCGTCAATGCGTTTAAACATGCAATTTGAAATATCTACTAAGGTTTCTGTTGAAAAAGATCCCTTTGCGTAACCAGCAAAACCAGCACAACCACGGTAATAATGATTAAAGCCAATCTCTTTCATCACATCCATATTGTTCTCAGCAAGCTGTTGTACGTGGGTGTCGGTTGGTTTGAATCTAGCTAAAGCAATATCTCTTGCTTCGTCAACGGACATAAGCCGACCTTGTTCAGTCCCTAAAATAAATGATTTGTTTTTCTTATAGGCATCATATACCTCGTCTAAGTTATGCTGAGAAATGATATCGGCATCAAGTTGAATAACATAATAATCACTAACATAGCTCTCTAACGCTAACATGCGCCTCCATGAGGTGTAAGTCGGTAACCTCTCATCGATATAATCAGTGCCGGTGAGGATATCAAGATGAGGAATTTTATCTTTTAATAATTCAAGGTGCCAATTTTCCAGAGAGCCATCGTTTACGATAACAATTTTTGCTGGTTGAATAAATTGCACAAAACTGTAAATTGACAATAAATATTGAACAAAATCTCGTTTGCATAACATTGACAGTACACATAAACCTTGTTCTTCATCACCTGTTATTACAAGAGGAGGTAATGTCAGGGCTTTATTTAGCTGAATATCAAAAAGCTTGTGCTGTACTTTGCTTTTATAATGTTTAAGTGTTTGTAAAAGTGACATTATTTTTTCCTATAATTTAAAGAATGCCGAACTTGTCGGAAAGGTTTTGCATTTGTTCTTTATCTTTATGGCAATGCAAAGCGACAAATTCTTTTTGTACGTTATTTAAATGTTCAATGTTATTGTATTCGTCTGGAAACAACATTAAACGAGTGAAAAAGAAAGATTTATCTTGTTTATTTAATAGGTGTGAGATCGCTTTATCCTCACCTACCGAGCCGGTTAACTTATTAATAGCATCAATTTGTTCTACGGTGGTGGTTTTAAACATTTTCTGAATAAGGTGTTTTCGTAACATATAAAGACCTCCTTGAGCGTATTTAAACTGAAGGAAGTGCCCGTCTCCTATGGCTTCAATAGTAGATTGACAAATGATTTCTAGTTTCTTTGCATTAAATATTAAAACATCTGAATCTATTTTTAATAACAAATCCCACTCGTTATCCATCAAGTCACTAACTTTCAAAAACATCTGTAATTCTTCGTAAGTTGATAAAGCTGAACCCCATGCAAAATTATAGATAGGTAGTACGTGCAACGTTGGACAGAGAGTTTTGAGTGACTGCAATTGTTCTTTACTAAAAGGCGCTTTTTGATCTTCAATTAAAAAAACCTTTCCTACCATATCGGTTTGTGTATGTTTTATGATTGATTGTATTGATAAATACAGATATTGATAATCTGGTTCATAAGAAAAATAAAGAAAGTTTAGTTTTCCACGATGTGGCTGATTTTTCTTTATTGTTATTTGAAAAAAAAATCTGATCCACGACCAAATAATACGATAGCAATATCTTACCGAGAAAGGGGTGTTTTTTATGATCATTGTTTTATGGCTTCATTTACTTTGAATTAGTAGTTGGTGAAAAATTAAATGTTATAACCTTGTTCTTTTAGCTTAATTCTAAGGGCGGGTAAAGGGTAACCAAGTTGGTAGGCTTGTTTTCCATATAATGCGGCACTTTCAAAATTATTGTTTTCGAAGTGAAATAAACCTAAAAAGTAGAATATTTCGGGTGATTTCAGGTCGTATCGTTTTACAACCTGTTCAAGCACATTAATTGCTTTATTTAGCTTTCCTTGTTTTCTAAAAAGGATAGATTTGGCAGCATAAGCAGGAATGTAGTCAGCGTGTGATTGTATGGATTGGTCGAAAATTTGATGTGCAAGTTTAAACTCTTCTAATGCTTGGTAGATCGTACCTATTGTGACGGCCATTTCGGCTGACCACGGTTGCGCGGGATCAATACGGGCATATGTCCACTGAGCCGAACTTAGTGCTCTTCGATAATACTCTTCTTTAATATCAACTGTTTTAGCTGTTTTAGCGCGCCGAATCCAAATGAGTGACGAACAATAATGCCAAGGTCCAGTAGATCTTATTTTTTTTATTGCATCCCATTTATCGTATTCAAATTTTGGCACGTCCTTTTTAAAACCTGAGATAGCTCCATAGTCAGTCATCACGTAATAGGCTTTACATCTCATATCCCATGAATCAAATTCTTGTTGACTTAGTTTAAATTTCAAAGCATTGGCGTTAAAGCATACTAATGCTATTGATGCAGGAATTAATAGCATTAGCTTTATTACGATTTTTTGAGGCATGTCTTTTTTTATATACTTCATCATGATTTACTTCCAAGTAAAAAAACTTTAGGCTATTCAATTGCTATAAAATTAAGGTTTTAGAGCTAAAATAAAAAAGTATGATGCGACTTTATCAAACTTCAATTGCTCTCGCCAATATTATCAGTTAATAAAAAGGTAAATGTTTAGTGAATAAACAAGAAAATGCTAATAAAGATAATAATTCTGTACTCTACATAGCATTTCACTATCCTCCCATCATAGGGAGTAGTGGTGTACACCGAACGCTAGCTTTTACTCGTTACCTTAACGAACATAATTGGGATACTACTGTACTCACCAGTTCATTGAAAGCTTATGAAATGTGGTCTAAAGAACAGTTTGATTTTATTCCAAAAGGAGTGAAGGTTATTCGTGCTTTTGGACGAAGTACCGCTAAGGATCTAAGTTTTAAAGGAAAATATTTATCGTGGATGGCTCTTCCTGATAATTGGCAAAGTTGGATTTTCGGCGGTGTAATTTCTGGCTTTATTGCTATTAAGAAAAATAGGCCAAAAGTGATCGTTTCTACATATCCTATCGCGTCTGCTCATATTATTGCTTATATATTGCACAAATTAACTGATGTTCCTTGGGTTGCTGATTTGCGAGATCCTATGGCTCAAGAAAACTATCCTAGCGATCCTCGAAAGAAAAAGATATTCCATTGGATTGAGCGTAAAATTATTAAACATTGTAAAAATGCAATAGTGACTACTTCCGGTACATTACAACTTTATCGAGAAAGGTTTCCTGCTGTTCCTTCTTCATTCTGGCAGTTAGTTTCGAATGGCTATGATAAAAAAATGTTTAATGAACTCACTATTTCCGAAAAAGTAGAAAAAGATAAGATAACCTTATTACACAGTGGTTTAATTTATCCAAGTGAAAGAGATCCATTACCTCTGTTTCAAGCACTTGCTCGGTTGAAGGAACAAGGTAAGATAAATACACAAAAATTTGAACTTCGTTTAAGAGCAACTGGTCATGATGCTGTTTATGCACCTATTTTAGAGGAGCTAAATATATCGGATATTGTAACATTACAACCAGCAGTACCTTTTAAGCAGGCACTTGATGAAATGGTTTCTGTTGATTGTTTGTTGCTGTTGCAAGCAGCCAATTGCGACTATCAAATTCCCGCGAAAGCATACGAGTATTTAAAGGCAAATAAACCTGTTTTAGCTTTAACAACTAAAGAAGGAGACACTGGGCAGCTAATGGCTAGATCTCCCAAAACAACCATTGCTAGATTGGATGATGAGCGAGAAATATTCACTGCTTTATCAACATTTATTGAAGAAGTTAAGTTTGGTGATTATGAAAGTTTGTCTGAAGCAGAGATAGAAAGTTATTCGCGCCAATCACAAGCTAATATTTTTGAAGAAATATTAAAAAACAATTAAAAGATAATGGTTTAAGGTTTAGCTTGCATCAGGTTAATGGATTGATGACAATAGCTAACACAAAATAAATAGGGTAGTGGGGCTTTAAGTGGGTATGGATTTAGAAAAGGATGTTTATACAATAAAAAAATCACTAAATTCAGGTATGAATATCCATGTAGTCTCGGCTAAATCGCTTGATTTTTATGAAAGCGAAACAATGTTTGTTGTTATCTTTGGTTGTGCCGAATTAAATGACAAGTTAGTTGAGCCAGCTTCTATCACGGCTGAAAAATTAAGTGAATTAATTGCAAATGCACAATTTGATATTGCAGCTGTTTATGCTGACTTGCTAGGGAAGTTTTATTTTGCAGTTTATAATAAAAAATCTAGCGCATTAACTCTCGTTAATGATCAGTTAGGTGTTCAGGCTTGTTATTATACGGTTCAACAAGATACTCTATTTATTAGTCATTCGTTAAAGCAGTTGCAAAAGCAAAGCTCACTGAATTTTTCAATTTCTAAACAAGCTATTTTCAATTACTTATATTTTCATTGTATTCCTGCACCTAAAACGATTTTTGATGAAGTTAAAAAGCTTGAACCTGCCAAAGCTGTTACGTTTAACAGTGAATTCTCACACACTGAAGAGTTGTTTTATTCTCCTGGATTTACTCAGCAACCTCTATCTCAACAGGATATAGAAGCGTTAAAAACAGAATGCTTAGCAACCATTGATACTATTGTTGAGCAGCAATCTAAAGCTGACAGCGGAGCGTTTTTAAGTGGCGGATTAGACAGTTCGACCGTCGCGGGTATGCTTGCTAAACATAATCAACCGGCAAAAACATTTTCGATAGGTTTTCATATCGATGGCTACGATGAAACACCGTATGCAAAATTAACGGCAAAACACTTCAACACTGAACATCATGTATTATATTTAGAGGCAGATGAAGCCGCTGCCGAATTTGTAAAAGTAGCCCAGTACTTTGACGAACCTTTTGGTAATTCGTCTGCAATGGCCGCTTATTTTTGTGCCAAATTTGCTAAAGAATATGGCGTTAATACATTATTGGCTGGAGATGGAGGGGATGAGCTGTTTGCGGGTAATGAACGTTATGCCAAGCAAAAACGATTCGAGCTTTATTATAAGTTACCAAAACCTCTACGCGTATTGGTCAATGCGTCATTGAACAATAAATTGGCTAGAAGAGTACCTGGAGTCAGTAAAGTTTCAAGCTATGTTCGACAGGCGGAAATTAAACTTCCAGGACGTTTACAAACCTATAACTTCATCAATATGTTTGGTGTAGATAATATGTTTACGCCGGAGTTTTTGAACGATATTGATGTAGGGCAACCAATAGAGTTAATCGAAAAAAGGTACAGCGAAGCCAAAAGCAAACACTCTGTTGACCGAATGTTGTATTTAGATTGGAAATTTACGCTAACAGATAACGATTTAGTGAAAGTTAATAGTATGTGTGAATTGGCAGGCGTCGAGGTGAAGTATCCATTGCTTGATAAGCGTTTGATCGACTTTAGTTGTAAAGTACCAGCAGATGTAAAATTACCTGAATATAAACTTCGTCATTTTTATAAAGAAACGTGTCGTGGTTTTTTGGCCGATGAAACACTAAACAAAAGTAAACATGGGTTTGGGTTACCTTTTGGTTTATGGTTGAAAGAAAATGATGCATTAAAGTCTATTGCCATTGATGCATTGGAAAAATTTAAACTGCGTGGAATTGTAAAAAGCAGTTTAATTGATGACGCGCTAAATGCACATGAAAGTGTTCATGCTAGTTATTATGGTGAACTTATTTGGATAATGGTTGTGTTAGAATTATGGCTTCAGAGAGATACTGATTAATGAAGCACATTTTACATCTGCTAATAAGCTTATTTGGTCGTTTATTTGCAAAGCAAAAACTCAGTATACTGATATATCATCAAGTGCTTGAAGAGCATGATGGCATGCGTTTGGGTGAGCCAACAGCAAAACAATTTTCCTGGCAAATGGCGTTATTGGCAAAGTATTTTACTCCGATATCGTTGAACGATGCACTGCAAGCATTGAAGACTAAATCTTTGCCTAAAAATGCGGTATGTATTACGTTTGACGATGGATATATTGACAATTTGATACTTGCTGCTCCTATATTAAAACGGTTTGATATTCCTGCTACAATTTATATCGCGACATCATTTTCATCCGGTGAAAATATGTTTAACGATCGTATTATTGATTTAATGGGTGATAATTCTCTAACTGCATTTAATTTGTCAGCTGTCGAGCTTGGGCAGCAAAAGGTTGATGATGAGCAGGCAAGAAGATCGCTCTGTAGACAAGTGATAGGTAAAGTTAAATACCTAACTATTTCGGAAAGAAAGCGGATTATTAGCCGTCTTTATGCAGATAATAAAGTTAACGAATATCCTAGAAAAATGATGACGGAATTACAGATAAAAGAATTATCTGAATTCGATATAGATATTGGAGCACATACAGTTGATCACCCAATATTAAAAACATTAACTAGTGAAGAACAAAAAAAACAAATAATTCAATCAAAATTATGGTTGGAGAACCTTATTGAAAAACCAGTGAGTAATTTTGCTTTTCCTAATGGGAAACTCGATGAGGATTACTCGTTAGAAACGGTACGTTTGGTCGAAGAAGCTGGTTTTTCAAGCGCAGTTTCAACTAATATAGGCGTATCAAATTCGACAACGGATGGCTTTCAATTGAATCGATTTACACCTTGGGATAATAATCCTATTAAATTTCATCTTCGTTTATTACGCAATCAAATCAATATATAACGAAGATTTTGTTACGAGTAGTTAATAAGTATGACATTATCTTCGTCAAAACAACCTATCGCATTAGTTATAGGGCTATGTAGTCATGGTATTGCCATGACTCGTGCTCTCGTTAGAAAAGGCGTTGTGGTGCATGCATTTGAAGCGAATAGATTGTTACCAGGTATACAAACCAATTCTGCAATAATTCATTTTGTTCAAAGCATAAAATCCAATTCATTGGTTGATGAACTTATTAAATTTAGAGCCAGTATTGATATAAATACGCCAATCGTTTTGTTTCCTACCAATGATGTTCATGTCAAAATATTTGGCGAACGAATTAATGAAATTAAGGGTGACTTTTTATTAAGCTGGCACGAATGTAGTGATAAAATTCTCGATTTATTACTTAAAGACAATATTGAAAAAAGGTGTGAAGAAGTAGGTGTTAATTACCCTATTTCATTTGTTATTCGTAACCTAAGTGATATTAAAAATGCTGTTGCAAGTATTGAATTTCCAATGATTGCTAAGCCTGTTACACCGCAATCTAGCTTTAAAGCTCTTAAATGTAACAATGAAGCTGAGCTTAGAGCTTTAACTGAGCGATATAAACATGATTTACCTATATTGGTACAACATTGGATCTCGGGTACGGATAAGAGTATATATTTTGCTGCATTGTATTTAGATAAAGGGCAAGTTCTTACCTCATTTATTGGTCAAAAATTGGAATCATTTCCTTTGGCTATGGGACAAACGACAGTCGCCATTACTTCTGAGAATCAAGATGTGTTGATGATAACCAAGCGTTTTTTTGATGGTCTCCAATTATCAGGACCTGTATCTTTAGAAGTCAAAAAAGATAACAAAGGTAGATATTGGATTATCGAACCTACGGTTGGTCGTACAGATTTTTGGGTGCAGTTATGTATCGCAGCAGGTTGTGATTTGCTCTTCTTGGAGTTTCAACATTGTTTAGGAAAGGCAAAGACTGAAAACAATAACCATAAGCCAACTATTTGGTTTGACAGTGAAAAAGATCTTTCAGCTTATGCTCGTTATTTCTCGTACAAATCAGAAATATCTCAATCAGCTTATCAACCAACGTTTAGTTATTTATCATCAACAGATATAAAACCATTTATTAAAGCTTCTTTCGATGCCAGTAAAAAGGTTGTTCGTAGTGCATTAAAGCGCCTAGCCTTTCGAAGTAACAAAGAAAAAAATAACAATAATTCTTTATCTATTATAATTATCAACAACATTGAAAACTTGCCTAAAGAAGGTGTCGAATTGCTCATTAGTGCCAATGAATCAATCTTTTTAAGCTTTCATTGGTATAAAAATTTCTGTAAACATATAGCTTCATCTGAAGGGAGTGTACAGTTTTATTGTATATTTAATCGAGATGAAGTCTTAGTTGCCGTTTTGCCGTTATGGCTTAAAACTAAAAGTATATATGGTATAAATATAAGAGAACTGTGTAGTTTAACGAGTTATTACTCTCCTATATTTGATATTTCAATTAATGCAGATTTAGTCAAAAAAAACGAAGCATATAATGCGGTATTTGATTATTTGCAAAACACTAACCGCGAATGGGATTTGTTAACTTTAACACCAATTAACGGAGAGCTAAGAACGCTTATTAATCAATCAGCTCATTTGCATGGTTTCTTAACCGATTCTGCAACTTCAACCTTGAATGTGTATCAGCCAATAATAGAGAATTATGAAAATTATTTTAACCAACTACCCAGTTGTACACGTAATACGGTTATTCGAAGAACAAAAAAGCTTGATAAATTAGATTCATGGAATACAACTATTTATTCCAAAAAAAATGACGTTGAGTTAGCATTAAAGCAATATCATGAAATATATAATGATAGTTGGAAAGTTAAGGAGCCATACCCTGACTTTATAAATGGTCTAGTGCTTTTGGCTGCGGAAAATAATTGGTTACGGTTGGGAATATTAACGATTGACAAACAACCAGTTGCTTGTCAATTTTGGTTAGTTGCAAATGAAAAAGCTTACATCTATAAACTTGCTTATAAGAATGGATTTGAGAAATATTCTCCCGGTACCGTGCTAAATAACTATATGTTCAAAGCAGCCATCGATAATGATAAGGTAAAATTGATAGATTTTTTGACAGGTAATGATGCATATAAAAAAGATTGGATGAATTTTTCCCAAGAGCTTTATTGTTTAGAGGTTCTGAATAATAAAACAATTAACGGGCGGATTTTGAAAGTCAAAAATGTCTTATCCCGACTTAAAGCATAAGAATATTAACAGAATACTTTAGTAATTTAATTTTAATTAGCAGAGAAAAATATGTCACTACAAAAAGAGATTAAAACCTTATTACAAGAAACATTACAATTAGACGACGTGGCATCATGGGATGAGTCAACCGAAATCCTAGGTTCAATTCCGGAGTTTGATTCTATGGCAATTGTTACCATATTGACTATGGTTGAAGAAAATTATGGCATTATGATAGAAGATGATGAAGTGAATGCTGAAGTATTCGAAACTTTAGGCAGTTTAGTGGGTTTTATTAGTGAAAAAGTTGGCTAACTAGCATATTACGTCATTCCAACGTTGTCTTGGTTGGAATCCCAAAGGAAAGATATTGGAGCCTCGACAAGAACATTCGAGGATGGCAACGGATATCTAGTCAACAATAACGTCATTCTGGTTGTGTTTTAGGCTTTCGTCATTCCAGTAGTGTATTAGGCTGGAATCCATTTATTAATTAGGGAATATAATGTTAGCGGGTCATTTTATTAGTAGCCCAGAAGGGCAACTTTTTATAACTCAATTTGGCGAAGTTTCTGGCGATATTGCTGTATTGTGCTTACCGTCAATTACTGAAGAAATGAATTTAGCGAGGGCCGTGGTTGCTAAGCAGGCACAGCATTTTGCTAAAGCAGGCTTGCCTTGTTTTATTCTTGATTATTACGGCACAGGTGATAGTGAAGGTGAATTTGAAGAAGCCAATGCTGATATCTGGTTAGAAAATATCCTTGCTGCAGGTGATTTTATACAACAGCAAGGGATAACTAAAATTATTCTATGGGGTATTCGTTTTGGTGCTTTGTTAGTCTTGCACCATCAAGAAAAGTTACATCAGCAACTACCTATTATTCAACAAATATTATGGAAGCCGGTCACCAATGGAAAGTTATTTGCAGGACAATTTTTACGTATAAAACAAGCTAATGCCATGATGAATAAAGCCTCGAGCAAAGAGGCCGGCGATAAAATTAATTGGCGAGATCAAGTTCTTGCGGGCAACGATGTGGAAGTGGCCGGCTATTTACTGACAAAAGCTATGTTGCAATCAATGGAGTCATTACAAATAAGTAAAGATTTTCAGCCGCTTTCTACTTTAAATTGGTTTGAACTAGCAGCAAAAGAGCCAACGCCATTAACGAAACGTTTATCAGCCCCATGGGATGATGCTATTGCGAAAGTACACTGCTTTGACTGCCCACCATTTTGGCAAGTACCAGAAATATTTGCATTGCCAGAGCTTGAGAAATTAACTGTTGGAACGATGTAGATAATTCTTGTTTGTGTGACATTCTTCGCTTGGCATGAATGTCCGTAAGTGTTAGGATGTCCGTAAAATTATGAGTCTAATCAATAATTATGTCCGATAAAATTTCCATACTAACGTATATAGGTCAGCAAAATCAGCCCGTATCTATGGGGGAAATAAAACAAGCTGTTCACTTTAGTGTTGCTAATCGTACCGTTCGCCGTTGGCTAAATAAAGCTGCTAGTGAAGGGCAGTTGATTATACAGGGAGAAAAACGAACCACTACTTACCTTAGTACTTCACATAACAAACAAAACACACCATTTAAATTTTTACAAGGCAAGTCGGCGGCATTACAAGAACAGACTTTAAAGCTGCTTCGTGACTTTTGGACGCATAACTCCACGGCACTAGAAGGAAATACCTTAACTCTTGGCGATACTCAATTTATTCTAGATGAAGGCTTAACTATTTCAGGGAAGCCTATAAAAGAGCATCAAGAAATTATCGGTCATGCTAGTGCTATTGAGCTTATTTATAATATGTTAACTACAGGAGTTACCTCAGAAAGTTTCTTCAATTTACACAAAGCAGTACAATCAGAAATAATCCATGATATTGATAAACCTTATGGGGCATGGAAAGTTGAGCCAAATGGCACTCGAGTTCTGGATGCTAACGGAAGATTCACCTATTTTGAGTATGCAGCACCTCGATATGTTGGTATTTTAATGCAACAAGTGATCAGTTTTATTAATGATAATAATAGCTTTGAAACAGTTGAAGATGCGATTAATATATATACCAAAATTCATGTTGCTATTGCGCATATTCACCCGTTTTGGGATGGTAATGGTCGTATAGCTCGTTTAGTAGCTAACATACCATTGCTTAAAGCTGGTTATCCTCCCATAGTTATCCCTTGCGAACGTCGACGAGAATACATTCAATTGTTGGCTAATTATGAATTAAGTATTGGGCCGCTTACTAATGAAACAGGCGTCTGGCCTGAATCAGATAAATTAATGGCTTTTGAAATGTTTTGTGTAGAATGTTATCAAGAAACATTTAATATTATAAATATTGGCTAGGTAATCTATAGAATGAAAGAACAAGTACTGACTTTTGCCGCCAATAATCAAGAGCTATTGGCTATATCGCATTTAGGTGCAGAGCAAAATACTACCGGTGTATTAATTGTAGTTGGTGGTCCTCAATACCGTGTAGGAAGCCATAGACAGTTTGTGCAATTATCCAGGGCCTTAGCTAGTAATGGTATTAGCTCAATGCGCTTTGATTATACGGGTATGGGCGATAGCTGTGGTGAAAAGAAGGAATTTGATAATATTTGTGATGATATTAAAGCGGCAACCGATGCTTTTTTAAAAGCACAACCACACCTGAAAAATATTGTAATATGGGGCTTGTGCGATGCAGCTTCTGCTGCATTAATATATGCACACCAAGATCAACGAGTTAATGGTTTAGTGCTTTTAAACCCTTGGCTTCGTAGTGAACGAGCTATGGGTAAAACCATGGTAAAGTATTATTATTTACAGCGTTTATTATCAAAAAGTTTTTGGAAAAAACTACTAAGTGGCAAGGTAAATGTAGCTGCAAGTGCTCGAGATGCAAAAGGTTTTGTTAAGGATAGTGTTGTGGCAGATAAGCAAGGTGTCACCAGCTATCAAGCGCGTATGCTATCTGGATTGCAAGCATTCAATGGTAAAGTCTGTTTAATTCTAAGTGGTGATGATTTAACCGCGAAAGAATTTGAACAACAAGTATTTACAGACAAAGCATGGCAAAAGTTAAATAGCGACTGCGCAACAGTGCATAGTTTACGAGAAGCTGATCACACTTTCTCATCATTAAGGTTTAAACGAGAAGTAGAGCAAATTACTTATGATTTTGTCAACAATGATTAAAAGAGGATGGTATTAGTGGAGCAACAAAAAATAATATTATTATTTGGAATGCCGAGGTCTGGTACTACATGGATTGGTAAATTATTCGATAGTCATAAAGATACATATTATCTTCATGAGCCTGATAGTGTCGCTCCAAATTTTGATATTCCATTATTGGTAAATGATAAATCACCAAGTAAAGAGTTATTAGCTGAAGAGATTAAAAAGTGGTTAAAATTAAAAGATGAAAAAGTTATAGCTGCTCGTCCTTTTTTTAAAAAGTCTTATCTAAGTTCTTTTCAGTTTCAGATATTTCTGGCGTCAGCCTATATTTCTAAAATCAGTGCTCGATTTAAATTGCCGGTATTAAATAAACCAATAAGAATACAAAGCCAGCCACCAGTAACGGTGTGGAAAAGTATCGAGTCATTAGGGCGTATGTCTGTCATTCAAGCGTTAACTGACGCGTATACAGTGCACATCTTGCGTCACCCATGTGGGCATATTGCTTCTACCTTACGTGGTGAAAAACAGCACAAGTTTGACAGTAGTACACCTATTTATGATGATTGGGACTTGTTTGATAAGTTAATAAAGCAAAGTGGTGAAATACGCTTTACTCTAGATGACGTTAAAAATATGCCCGCAGAGGTGCGTTTAGCTTTTAGGTGGGGGTTGATTAATGATTCTGCTCTACTAAATGAAGGAAAAGAGAGTAATATAAAATCAACAGTATTAATTTATGAAGACCTATGTCGTGAACCTGAAAGCAAAATAAAAGAGATTTTTGAAAAAGTAGGTTTACTTTATAATAAAGAAACTCAGGATTTTCTCAAAGAGTCAATAGGTTCTGAAGATGAGTCCTATTATGCTACAAAGAAGACACCTCTAGTTGCTGCATATAAATGGCGAGAAGAACTGACTCCGGAACAACAAAATAATGTTCATGAAATGGTAAAACATTTTAAATCTGGTGAATTTTATCTAAATGACTTTTAATTTGTGTATTGTCACTATTTAATAGTGGCAGAGGTGATATGAAGGCAATTAAATTAATGAGTCTGTGTTTTTATCATCAAAAAATAAAGATCATGAAATAAAATCAAGAGCGTATTAAACGTTTATCCAAAATACTACGATTGCCACTTTACATGGTAAGGACAGCCGAATGATTGATGCACAACTTGGTGGTTATATGAGTGAAGATGATATTGTACGAAGAAGAAATTAAAAAGGAAAAAATTAATGAATATAACTGTTTTTGGTATTGGATATGTAGGATTGGTACAAGCTGCTGTATTAGCTTCTGTAGGCCACGATGTTGTTTGTGTAGATATTGATGAAGCGAAAGTTGAAGAGCTGAAAAAAGGTAATGTTCCTATTTTTGAGCCAGGCTTAACATCATTGGTGCAGGAAACTTATAAAAATGGACAATTAAACTTTACTACTGATGCTGCTGAAGGGGTAAAACATGGCTCTGTGCAGTTCATTGCTGTTGGGACTCCACCAGATGAGGATGGCTCTGCAGATTTAAAGTATGTACTGGCTGTTGCTGAAACGATTGCAACATATATGAATGAACCAAAAATTATTATTGATAAGTCTACCGTGCCAGTAGGTACTGCAGATAAAGTATCAGCAAAAATATCAGCAGTTTTAGCAGGGCGAAATGTTGATATTGAATATGACGTTGTATCTAACCCTGAGTTTTTAAAAGAGGGCGCAGCAGTTAGTGACTGTATGAAGCCTGATCGTATTGTTGTTGGTACTAATAATGAAAATTCACGTAATGCGATGCGTGAATTGTACGCACCATTTAATCGAAATCATGATCGCATGATTTTTATGGATGTTCGTTCTGCTGAACTAACAAAATATGCTGCTAATTGTATGCTAGCGACAAAAATTTCATTTATGAATGAAATGTCTAATTTAGCTGAGTTACTAGGCGCAGATATTGAAGCCGTTCGCCATGGTATTGGTTCTGATTCTCGCATTGGTTACCAGTTTATATATCCTGGTTGTGGTTATGGCGGCTCATGTTTCCCTAAAGATGTGCAAGCCTTAGTTCGTACCGCACATGGTATAGAATACACGCCAGCTTTGTTAGAAGCAGTTGAAACTGTAAACTATGCACAAAAACAGAAGTTATTTAAAAACTTAAATACTTATTTTAAAGGTGATTTAAAAGGTAAAACAGTTGCTGTTTGGGGGTTGTCATTTAAACCTCAAACTGATGATATGCGAGAAGCCTCATCTATGGTATTAATGGAGTCTCTATGGAAGGCAGGAGCTAAAGTACAGGCCTATGATCCTGAAGCTATGGAAGAGTGTCAGCGGATTTATGGTGTTCGCGATGACTTATCACTTGTGGGAACAAAAGAGTCAGCATTAAATGGCGCAGATGCGTTGGTAGTTTGTACTGAGTGGAGTCAATTTAGAGCGCCAGATTTTGAACTTATTGCTAAATCACTTTCTCACAAAGTCATTGTTGATGGACGTAATTTGTATGATCCTGAGTTATTAAATCAACGAGGTTTTGCTTACTATGGTATCGGCCGTGGTGAAAGTGTTAACAAAGTATAGTTATTAGGATAGAAACGTGAAATTTTTAGTTACAGGTGCTGCAGGGTTTATTGGTTTTCATGTTGCTCAACGTTTATGTGAGCAAGGTCATGAAGTTATTGGTATCGATAATCTTAATGATTATTACGATGTTAATTTAAAGCTAGCCAGATTAGACGTGTTAGCAAGTATATCTTTGTTTAGCTTTATCAAATTAGATTTAGCAGATAGAGAAGGTGTTGCTCAGTTATTTGTTGAAGAAAAGTTTAATCGAGTTATTCACTTAGCAGCTCAAGCTGGCGTTCGTTATTCTATTGATAACCCTATGGCATATGCTGACTCTAATTTGGTAGGGCATTTAACTATTCTAGAAGGCTGTCGTAATAATGGTGTTGAGCATTTGGTTTATGCTTCTTCAAGCTCTGTTTATGGTTTGAATAATAAAATACCTTTTGCCACCTCAGATAGTGTTGACCATCCCATCTCATTATATGCAGCCACTAAAAAATCAAATGAGTTAATGTCCCATACATATTCTCATCTATATGGTATACCAACAACAGGGTTAAGATTTTTTACAGTGTATGGTCCATGGGGCCGACCTGATATGGCACTGTTTAAGTTTACAAAAGCTATTGTTGAGGGTGATGCTATTGATGTATACAACAATGGTGATATGAGCAGAGATTTTACCTATGTTGATGATATAGTTGAGGGTATTCTTCGCATTCAAGATATTGTGCCTAAAGTGACTCCAGACTGGAAAGTAGAATCAGGTAATGCTGCACAGAGTTCAGCACCTTATCGAATTTTCAATATTGGTAACGGTAACCCAGTAAAATTAATGTCTTTTATTGAATCATTAGAGAGCTCCTTAGGATTGACAGCCAATAAAAATATGATGCCAATGCAAGCGGGAGATGTATATCAAACTTATGCCGAAGTTGGTGACTTATTTGAGGAAACTTCTTATCGCCCTGGTATGGCGCTCGAACAAGGAGTTGATAACTTTGTGCAATGGTATAAAGAGTTTTATAAAAATTAATAATGCATGAGGGGTCATTGCTGTTGTCGATTCTCAGTATTTCGTTGGTTATCACAGGAAGTTTGTTGTAGGTTCATTTAAGGAATAAACACAATGAAAAATATCTATTTTATCTTATCGGTTGTATTTTCAACATTTTCTTTGGCGGGCGAAATAAAGCTAGATGGTCGGTTAATGCCTTCACTTGAAGTGGCTATGTCTGAAGCTAAAGACGGCAGCAAAATTAATCTAGGAGCCGGAATTTATAAAGATGGTGGTGTACTAAAAGCAAACTTTGTCACTATTGAAGGTGTGAAAGGGACACATTTAAAGGGATTCTCGACTAAGGGAAAAGGAACATTAGTTGTTCAGGGTAATGATAATGAGATAGTTAATATTGAGTGCTCAAATGTTAATGTAAGAGATGATAATGGTGCCTGTGTTAGGTTTGAAGGTACAAATATACAGTTACATAATGTTTATTTTCATGATAGCCAACAAGGCTTCTTATCGGGTGCGAATTCAGGACTAATTTTAATCGAAAATAGTCGATTTGAACGACTAGGCAAATCGGGTCGAGCTCACGGAATTTATGTTGGTAGTGGAGAGTTGTATATTAATAACTCGCATTTTTTATCATCAAAAGATGAAGGCCATGAAATAAAATCAAGAGCAGCAAAAACAATTATTCAAAACACTACAATTGCCTCTCTAAATGGTAAAGATAGTCGCCTAATTGATATATCAGAAGGTGGGATTTTAGAAATAACGAACTGTATTTTGGAGCAAGGTAATAATACCAGTAATTCTGACTTAATTGGTTTTGCCTTAGAAGGCACTAAACATAAAACTAATACCATCAAAATAAAAAATAATGTTTTTCTTCTCGATCGAGAGCGTGGTAACCGACTTCTTCACACTCGAGGTAAAGTAGGAAGCACAAAAATTTCGAATAATACTATCATCGGAAAACTATCGGGCAACAGATTTGATGACAGTAATACATTTTATAAAACTAGAAAGGACGCTGGTTTGAAATCTTTTCCTGCGCTACCAGAGGCATTTCATGATTAAATCTATTCTCACTCCAGTAATTATGTGCGGAGGTAGTGGCACCCGTCTTTGGCCACTTTCTCGAGCGCAATTTCCAAAACAATTTTTACCGCTAGTTAATGATACCAGCATGCTGCAAGATACTATGGCGCGCTTACCCGCACAGCATCAAGCGCCGGTATTTATTTGTAATGAAGATCATCGATTTTTAGTTGCTGAGCAGGTTAAACAAGTGCAATGTAGTGACGCAACTATTTTGCTTGAACCTCAGGGGAAAAATACTGCACCTGCCGTTGCACTTGCGGCATTAAATGCATTAGCAGACAATAAAAATGCCTTGTTATTAGTGTTAGCAGCTGATCATGTCATTAAAGACACGGAAAAATTTCATCAAGCAGTTGATGTTGCAACCGCTGCTGCATTACAGGATAAATTAGTTACCTTTGGTATAGTTCCTACGCATGCTGAAACGGGTTATGGTTATATAAAACAAGGTTTAGAAGTAAAAGAGAGTGGTGAAGGTAGTGGTATTTTCACCGTAGAAAAATTTGTTGAAAAACCCAATGAAGAAACCGCTCAAGGCTATTTAGTTTCAGGTGATTATTTATGGAATAGCGGTATGTTTTTATTTAAAGCAAGTCGTTATCTTGAAGAGTTAGAAAAATTTAGGCCTGATATTTTAGCTTCTTGCCAAGAAGCGATGACTAAAGTAGAGACAGATCTTGATTTTACCCGGCCTAATCGTGAGGTATTTTTACAGTGTGCGGAAGAGTCTATTGATTACGCAGTAATGGAAAAAACATCAGATGCTGTCGTTGTACCACTTGATGCGGGCTGGAGTGATGTTGGTTCATATTCTGCTCTTTGGGACGTATGCCAACAAGATACACAACATAATGTGGTTAAAGGTGATGTGATTGCACACGACACAAGCAACAGCTATATCCATAGTCAAAATAAATTAATTACAACGCTTGGCGTTGATAACTTAGTCATAATAGATACCCCAGATGCCGTGCTTATTGCCAATAAAGACAAAGTTCAAAATGTAAAAGAGATTGTGAAAGAACTTAAAGCGCAACAACGCTCTGAAGTAAGCTTACATCGCGAAGTTTATCGCCCATGGGGTAAATATGACAGTGTTGATAACGGTGAGCGATTTCAAGTCAAGCGTATTACTGTGAATCCCGGTGCTAAATTGTCTGTACAAATGCATCATCATAGAGCAGAACACTGGATTATAGTTTCTGGTACAGCCAAAGTTACCCTTGATGATGAAACCACTCTGCTGAGTGAAAATCAATCAACTTATATCCCCATAGGTGTGGTTCATGCACTAGAAAATCCAGGGAAACTGCCACTAGAAATGATTGAAGTACAATCAGGTAGTTATTTAGGTGAAGATGATATTGTTCGCTTTGAAGATAAATATGGGCGGGTGAAATAGAATTGGATGCAAACTATATTTCCTGACGTAAAGTCATAATTTTTATAAACCTTCAGTTCGATAACTAGCATTATGAACCTGACTTATATATCTTGTCAGGTGAAAATATTGCTAATCTATTTAAAATCGTTTCAAAGAATATTTTATACTTATATTTTTTGTTTTCTGTATAAGTGCTAAGGCAAATTATAGCGAAAGGAGCAATACACCAAGAACAAAATATATTAACAACAGCATTTGAGCTATAGGGGAAAATTGCGGCTATAAAATAGAGCATAGGCATATGAAATAAATATAGAGAAAAAGTGTGAGATGAAAGTTTTTTAATTATTGATTCCAACCGCATTCCTATATTAAAGAAATTGGAATTAGTTGTTAAATGATAACTACTAAAAATGTGTAACGTAACAAAAATACATAACACAAAATCAGATGAAAATTTTTCTGCTGGCTCCAGTAAAAATCTATAAAAACCCTCCCCTAAAATAATATGCATAAAATTATTGATTTCAGATTGAATTGTGCCAATAGAGAAAATAACAATTCCCAGTACGGATAATATATACAGAATTACCGAAAGTCGAAACGATAGATAGTAGACTTTTAATTTTTTAAAGCATAAAACACCTGCAAACCAAATTGGTAGATAGAGCAAAATACTTGGTCCCATTAACAAACAGACAAAAATTAAAAACATTACCCTCTTACTTTTTTTTGTGTATATCATTACTCCAAAAAAAATGTAATAAAGAACTTCATATCCAAGTGACCAGTAGGGTAGATTAGAAAATACAGGGGTTGCAATCCAGCTTTGATTAGTGAAAATAAGAGCAGAAATTAATGTCCATACAGGCTCTTTCATTTTTTCGTTTAACGAATCAAATGCACTTTCATTTATTTCTTGACCTAAATAATATAAAACTATTGTTAATAGTAAAGCGGGAATTACAACTGAGTATATTCTAGAAAGTCTACTTGCGGTGTATTTTGCGGCACTTTCTTTTTTATCATACACAACATAAGAAATGACAAAACCTGATAAAACAAAAAACACTACTACAGCTTCATGACCAAATCCTGCAAGTTGCCATAACCAACCACCAGAAAAGCCAGGCACATGCGAAACAAACACCATGAGAGCAGCTGTAAATCGAATTAAATCTAAATATATTGAAAACTGTCGATTCATATAATTACCAGAAAGGCCCATTTTTAATCTAGCATCTGCAGCGAAAAGAAAATGTTCCGCTTTCATTCGTTTCTCTCGTTTCTATAAATTCTTCTTAATATATATACTAACTACTTGCCAGACATGGTTTTTCAAAAAAATCAAAATAAAAATAATTCCATATTTATAGTATAGTAATATTTTGTTTTTCAAATGTCTCGAGATTTTATCTATGACCCAAACTGCATTAACCTGTTTTAAAGCCTACGACATCCGAGGAAAGCTTGGTGATGAGCTGAACATCGACATTGCTTATCGTATCGGCCGAGCTTTTGCTCAGCATACTAACGCGAAGCAAGTTGTTGTTGGTGGCGATGTTCGTTTAACTAGCGAAGAATTAAAGTTAGCACTTGCTAATGGTTTGATGGATGGCGGCACTAATGTTATTGATTTAGGTTTATGCGGCACAGAGCATATTTATTTCGCCACTAGCCATTTAAATTGTGATGGTGGTATTGTTGTAACGGCAAGTCATAATCCTATTGATTACAACGGTTTGAAGTTGGTACGAGAAAATTCTAAACCTATCAGTGGTGATACGGGACTTTTTGATATTAAAGCATTGGCAGAGCGTAATGAATTTGCCGAGATAGCTAAAAAAGGACAATTAACCACTCATAATATTAGCCAAGCCTATACAGAACATTTGTTAACTTATATCGATGTAAAAAACCTTTCTTTATTGGACTCTTCATTAGGTAAACCATTAAAGCTAGTGGTTAACGCAGGTAATGGTGCGGCTGGACCTGCACTAGATGCTATTGAATCCACTCTCAAACAGTTACAAGTGCCAGTAGAGTTCATTAAAGTACATCACCAACCCGATGGAAATTTTCCTAATGGCATTCCTAACCCATTATTAGTAGAAAACCGAGCAGCGACTCGAGATGCGGTAATAGAGCATAATGCAGATATGGGTATTGCTTGGGATGGAGATTTTGACCGGTGCTTCTTATTTGATGAACAAGGACAGTTTATTGAAGGCTATTATATTGTTGGTTTATTGGCAGAGAACTTCCTAGCTAAAACTAGTTCTCAGTCAAAGAAAATTATCCATGATCCGCGCTTAACTTGGAATACTATAGATATTGTTGAACAAGCTGGCGGTCAGGCGATACAAAGTAAAACTGGACATGCTTTTATTAAAGAACGTATGCGCAGTGAAGATGCTATTTATGGTGGTGAAATGAGCGCGCATCATTATTTTCGCGATTTTTTCTATTGTGACAGTGGCATGATCCCTTGGTTATTAATTGCCGAATTAGTGTGTTTACGTAAACAACCATTATCTAGTTTGGTTAAAGCGCGTATTGAGGCTTATCCTTCATCAGGAGAAATTAATAATAAAATTGCCGATCCTAAAAAAGCGATTGAGCGTGTGTTTAGCTTTTACCAAAATGACGCCCAAGTGATAGATGAAACTGATGGTATTAGTATGGAATTTGGTGCTTGGCGTTTTAACTTGCGAAGCAGTAATACCGAACCTGTTGTCCGTTTAAATGTTGAGTCGAAAGGTGATGAAGCATTAATGACAGAAAAAACCCAAGAAGTTTTAGGTTTATTGCTTCAAGAGTAGAACTGGATCCTCGCCCTCAACAGGACAACTTGAGGGTGACGTAGAGACTTCGAGGATGACGATGGTGGACACTCGAGGGTGACGGGGTTGCTTGAGGATGATGTGGTGTTTATATCACTCACGTCATTCCATAGGTGGTTTAGGCTGGAATCCAAAGAGTAGAACTGGATCCTCGATAAGACATTTCGAGGATGATGGTGGTGTTTATGTCACTTACGTCATTCCAGTGGTGGTTTGGGCTGGAATCCACAGAGTAGAACTGGATCCTCGATAAGAGCACTCGAGGATGACGATGGTTGGCTGGAATCCACAGAGTAGAGAACGACCTCAATTTTTTATGTAAAAATAAAAAAACTACTGCAAAAAAATTTCAGCACAGTACACTGTTTATCATTGTAAATATAATGATTAAAAACACCTAAGGACTTAACAATGAAAATAGGGATTATCGTTGGCACTCGCCCCGAAATCATCAAAATGGCGCCGGTTATTCGTGAATGTCAAAAACGCGCTATACCTTATTTTATTATCCATTCTAACCAGCATTATTCAGAAGAAATGGATAGCATTTTCTTTAAAGAATTAGAGTTACCTGCGCCTCATTATAATTTAGGGGTTGGCTCTGGTTTGCATAGTAATCAAACGGGTAATATCTTAATTGAAATGGAACCAATTTTAATCCAAGAGAAGCCTGATGTGGTATTAGTGCAAGGTGATACTAATACGGTATTGTCTGGCGCGTTAGCTGCTTCTAAATTAGATATTAAAGTCGGGCATATTGAAGCCGGTTTGCGTAGTTATGACAGAACTATGCCTGAAGAGACTAACCGCATTATGACCGATCATATCAGTGACTTTTTATTTGCGGTTGGACCAAATCAACATGCAATTTTAGCTAAAGAAGGTATAGACTTAGATAAAATTTTTACTGTTGGCAATACGGTTTCAGATTCATTGTTTCAACATTTAGATATTTCAGCTAGCACGAGTACTATTTTAACCGACTTAGATGTTGAGTCGGGCAAGTTTTTCTTGGTAACCGCCCATCGAGCATCTAATGTTGATGTGATGGCTAATTTGATGGAATTGCTAGCCTTATTTGACAAATTACATGCTAAGTACAGTCAAACTATCGTTTGGCCTATTCACCCTAGAACACAAGCTAAACTTAAAGAGTTTAATATTGAGCTACCTAGTTACTTAAAGCTTATTCCGCCTATTGGTTATTTAGATTTTATACAACTTCAAAAACATGCACAGCTTATTTTAACTGACTCAGGTGGTATTCAAGAAGAAGCTTGTTTGCTTGGCGTACCTTGTATTACTTTGCGTGAGAATACCGAGCGTCCAGAATCTATTGAAGTAGGTGCAAATGTACTTGTTGGCCGTGATGCTGATAAAGCGCTAGCTGCAGCCGATAAATGGTTATCAACATCAAGTGATGACTTTAGTTGGAAAAATCCTTTTGGCGATGGCCATGTTGCGGAATTAATTTTAGATATTATCACTGGCACTGAGAAAAATTCAGTAGATGAAAAGATAGTTGCCAAAAATGAAACGCTTGCCGTTGTTGGTATGGGTTATATGGGTTTACCTATTGCAAGTTTGTTAGCTCAAGCCGGTTATAGCGTTACCGGTGTTGATTTAAATAGCGATAAAGTTGATGCAATTAATCGAGCAGAATGTCCATTTGATGAAGCAGGCCTACTTGAATTAATTCAACAAGTTGTTAAGCAAGGCTATTTAAAAGCAAGTACTGAAATACCTACAAGTGAGACATATTTGGTGGCAGTGCCTACGCCTCATAAAGGCTCTTCTCAAGGTAATAGCTGTGATCGTTCTTATGTTTTTAGTGCCGTTGATGCTATCGCTAAAGTGGCTAAAAATGGTCAAACGGTTATTGTTGAGTCAACTATTTCTCCGCAAACAAGTTTAGCTGTTGAACAGCGCTTTAAAGATGCAGGGCTAACTATTGATGTTGTTCATTGTCCTGAACGTGCAATTCCAGGTCAAACTTTGCATGAATTGGTGCATAACGATCGCATCATTGGTGCGAGTAATGAAACCGCACAATTAAAAGTGAAAGCTATTTATCAAAGTTTTGTGAAAGGCGAGGTGTTTTTAACCGACCTGACGACTGCAGAGTGCATAAAACTAGTTGAAAATACTTCACGTGATGTCGGAATTGCTTTTGCTAATGAGTTATCGCTTATTTGCCAAGAACTCAATGTTGATGTTTATGAGGTTATCCGTTTAGCAAATCGCCATCCTAGAGTGAATGTATTAACACCGGGGCCAGGAGTTGGCGGACACTGCATTCCAATTGACCCGTGGTTCTTGGTAGAAAACACCCAATCTGGAGAGTTTGTCCGCTTAGCTAGAGCTATTAATGATGAGCGGCCGAGTATTGTTGCTCAGCAAGCTTTAGACTTATTAGGCAGCGATGTAAAAGGCAAAAAGGTAGGTATTTTAGGTGTTGCTTATAAAGCCAATGTTGATGACTGTCGCGAGTCTCCTGCAGAAGCCATTTTAGAGCACTTTACTAACGCAGGTGTTAATGTTAGTTACCATGACCCTTATGTTGAAAGTTGGGATTGCCTGCGAATAGCAACCATAGATGAAATGGATAACTGGGCAGACGTTATTATTTTGGTCACCGACCATGAGTGTTACAGTAACTTGTCGTTAGCAACAACGCTGTTAAATACTAGAGCATAAAAATAAATAAGCCCATTGTTTAAATGGGCTTTTTTTTTTAGAGAATGGATCCTCGCTCTCAACTGGACAACTTGAGGGTGACGTAGTGATTTCGAGGATGACGTGGTTGGTTGCTTGAGGATGATGTGATTGCCTATATCCCTAGCGTCATTCCAGTGGTGGTTTAGGCTGGAATCCACAGAGTAGAAAATGGATCCTCGATAAAAAATTTCGAAGATGACGATGGTTGGCTATTAGAGGATGACAGGATTTTCTTGTGCGGAATCTAGCGTGTTATATTAAGAATTAATAAGATTACAAATAAGAGCTAATTAAGGGAAATAAAAATGAGATTTGTAAAAGTCGTTATTTGTTTAAGCGCTTTGCTGGCCTTAAGTGCTTGCAGTGATAAGGAAGATACTGGCTCTTATCTTGTTAAAGCCAAAAGTTATATCAAAGAAAATAAAGTCAATGAGTCTGTGATTGAGCTGAAAAATGCTATTCGAGCTGATATTAATAACGGTGAAGCACGATTTTTACTAGGACGCACTTACCTTAATCAAGGCAATGGTGTCGATGCTGTTAAAGAATTAGAGCGAGCTCAGGAGCTTAAATATAGTAATGAGTTATTAATTCCTCTTTTAGCTCGTGCTTATATTTTAACTGATTCAGACGATGATGTTATTGCGTTAACTGATGCTGCAAAAAGTCTAAAAACTGAAGCCTTAACTCAATATTTAGCCTATAAAACACTGGCTGCATTGCGAAGTGAACAAGTTGGAATAGCACAAACAAGTGCTCAGCTATCCAATTCAATAATGCTAAATAGTTTTTATAGTTTGTTAGCTGAAGCCTATATTGTGTTTTCAGAAAACAAGTTTGAACAAGCAAGCGTGATAGTTAAAGATATTCTAGCAATATCTGCAGAAAACCCCGATGCACTCATGCTGCAAGGGCAAATTGCGACAGCCATGAAAGATTATGGGCTAGCGGCAAAAAGCTTTGAGCACTATCTATTAGTTCAGCCTAAATCAGTTATTGTCCAATTTTTATTGGCTGACTCTTTGTTAAAGTCTGAGCAGTTTGAGAAAGCAGAGCAGTATGCTGATGCTATTTTAGCATCAGTTAGTACACAGCCTTTTGCTAATTACATTAAGGCAATGGTGCGCTTTCAAAGTAAGGACTATGCAAAAGCAAGTGAACATGCGGAAGCTGCACTGTCGGCTAACTTCAATCAATTCAATTTAAAGTTAGTTGCGGGTGCAAGTGCTTTCTATTTAAAAAACTGGGAACAAACCAATCTTCATTTAAGCGCTATTTCTCCGTATTTACCACCAGAACATCAAGCTAAAAAAATGTTAGCACTTAGCCAGTTAGAGTTAGGCTTGATTAACGATATTAATGAAACATTAAGTGACTTTTCATCATCAAATAAATCTGATTCACAGTTTATAGCGTCATTAAGTTTTAAATTGCTTGAATTGGGAGCAGTTGATGAAGCAAAAGAACTAGTTGAAAAAAACAAAAATATCAATGACGATGCGGCTAATACTGCTCGCCAAGGCGTGTTGAAGTTGATGATGAATGATCCTTCAGGGATGCTAGATTTAGAAAATGCAGTAAAATTGAATCCAGAGCTTATTGAGGCTGAATTAGCTCTGGCTTATGCTGCTGTACAATCAGGCAATATTGATCAAGCAAGAGAAATCGCCATCAAGTGGAAAAAAGAATATCCAGAAAAAGCGGGTTCTTCTAATTTAATGGCAATGATTTTTATAAAAGAAAAAGATTATATTAAAGCAGAAAAGGCGCTTAATGAAAGTTTAAGTAAAGAGAAAAACAATATATTTGCTTTAATTGAACAAGTTAATTCTGCACGTTATCAAGACAAAGTAGAGTTAGCGAAGGAACGAGCTAATAATTTAATTGTTTTATATCCCAATAATGAAAAAGCACAGAAGTTGTATTTTGACTTACATCGCAACGAAAATGCCGTAGAAATGATTGTTTCTTCATATAAACGAGATAAATCAAATATTAAAAAAGCCCTTTTAGCCAGCGAGGCTTTAATCAGGTTAAAAAAGTCTGATGAAGCTTTCGAGATATTTAACAGCATTAAGCAAGACCCTAAGTTACCGAAACGCTTTTGGCAATTATTACTTTTAGCACATAAGCAGCAACAAAATGAAAAAGAAATACTGCTAACGCTAGAGCAGTGGCGCGAAATTAGCCCTTATCATCTTGAACCATCAATATTGTTAGTAGAATACTACACGAGTAAAAGAGATTACAAACGCGCAATAAGTGTTGTTAATCGCGCATTTGAGCATCATCCAGATAATTTAACTTTGCAATTAGTTAAAATGCAATTGCTCTTAAATGCAAAAGAGCTTCACCAAGCTAAAGAGCTTTATAGTAAGTTAGAAAAACGCGACATTAAAAAACAATTGAAAATGGGTATAGAAGGTAGAATTCTATTATTAGATAAAAAATTTAAGCAAGCAATTCCTAAATTAACTATTTTTTATCAAGCTTATCCCAGCGATAAAAATGCAATATATTTGGCATCAGCATATCAAAGAAGTGCTGACGAAAGTGGTGCAATAGAAGTACTTGAATCGTTTTTAAACAATAACAACAATGATCGTGTCAGAGTTATTCTTGCGAGTATTTATCTTAATAGTAATAAAGATAAAGCAATACAAAATTATGAAACAATTTCTAAAACTCAACCTAACAGTGTTGTTGTTAACAATAACTTAGCTTGGCTTTATATGGAAAAAGGCGATTTGGACAATGCCCTTCAATTTGCTGAAAAAGCTTATTCTATTGCACCTGATGTAGCCAATGTAGTTGATACTTATAGTCAAATTTTACTTAAAAATGGTGAAAAACGCAGCGCCCTAGAAAAAGCGGCGTTGGCATCAGAATTATCTGATGGCGAGGATATTGATATACAGTTAAATTATATAGAAACCTTATTAGCCAATAGCCGTAAGAATCAAGCAAAGTCGCTTTTAGATAAAATAAAATTAAATACAAAAGAACAAAAAAGCAAACATGCAAACTTAGTAGCGTTATTATAATTAATGAAATTGAAAAGAATATAATCAGCAAGGAATTGAAATGAAAAAAACAACAATAATAGCTTCAGCAATCGCATTAGCTTTAGGAATAAGCGCTTGTAGTGAACAAAAAACACTTGAACAACTTTTGGCAAGTGCCAATGAATATAGTCTAAATCGTGATTTTAGTAGTGCAGTTGTTGAATTAAAAAATGCAGTACGTTTATCTCCTAAAAGTGCAGAAGCCCGTTTGGCATTAGGCCATGCATACTTAGAGCAGGGTAATTATATTTTTGCAGAGAAAGAATTGGAGAAATCAATAGCGTTGGGTATGGACTTATCTAATGCGGCACCGTTAATGGCGCACGTAAAAGCTAAATTAGCTAAATATAATGAATTACAAGAACTTGTAGGGAAAAGTACAAACCTTAATGACAATGATTATATAAAAGTATTAATTTATGCAGGAGTAAGTGCGCTAGCCCATAATGAACGAGAGAAAGCACAAGATTATATTGGTCAAGCAATTTCAATCAGTGAAAACGCAGCCTATAGCCAATTAGGTAAAGCTTATTTGGCTCAATCAGAAGAAGGTTATGCTCAAAGCCTAGTTGACATTGAAGCGGTTTTAGTTGAAAACCCTAATTTGTCAGAAGCCATACTTTTAAAAGGTCATTTACAGTTTTACTTGAAATATTATGAACAAGCCGCGGGATCATTTGCTAAATACCTTGCACACCATCCTTTAGATTATAGTATCAATTATTTTGAAATTAATAGCTTAATAAAAGCGAAACTTTTTGATCAAGCAGAAGTAATTACAGATAAATTATTGAAAAAATTTAAATCAGCGCCTTTAGCATTACATTACAAAGCTCAATTGCAATACCAGAAGCAAAACTATAAAGAAGCAAAGAACTCCGCAGAACTAGCAATTCAATCAGGTTCAACATTGGCTTTAACTAAATTAATAGCTGGTGCGAGTGCCTATCAATTAAAAGACTATGAACAGGCGTATAACCACTTAAAACCAATAGAAACTTTTTTGCCTAATACTCATCCAGTTCAAAAGATTTTAGCCGTGGTTAAATTGCAACTAGGTTATAGCTCAGAAGCTGTAGAAAGCATTATGTCTTTAGAAGGTATGACAGATAAAGATTCTGCATTTTTACAGACATCGGCCGCAAGTTTAGTTGAGTTGGGTGATTTTGATAGTGCTCAAAAATTAATAGAAAAAGCGGGTGAAATTGATCCCAATAATGCCAATATATTTACTCAAAAAGGATTGATTTCAATATCTCAAAATAATGCGGATGATGCCATTAAATCCTTAGAACAAGCTATAGAGCTTGATCCGTCACTCATTGAAGTTGAGCTTGCCTTAGGTATGCAGTATTTAAAAGCAGGGGATGATGATAAGGCAAAGAGTATTGCTAATAAATTGATTACTGAGCATGGCGATAACGCTTCGGGCTATATACTTCAGGGAGTCATCTATACAAAAGAAAAAAACAACGAAAAAGCGATTGATGTATTTAAAAAAGCCTTATTAATATCACCTAATAATATAGCAAGTTTATATAATTTGGGGCTTCTTTTAAAAGGCGAAGAAGACGCTAATGTATCAATGGACTACTTTGAGAAAGTCATTAAGTTAGCGTCAAGTCATAAAGGGGCACTATCAAATTATGTTGCTTTAGCCGCTAAAAGCAAACAATTAGATCATTCAGGTGAGTTTTTAAAAGGGATTGATAATAGTGATAATTTAGTCATAACAATTGCCTTGGCGCAAAATCTTCGCTTAAACGGACAAGTTAAGGAAGCGGTTACTTTACTTGAGAGTTTTACTAATAAGAAAACTTTAGATACGATTTATTGGTTGCTGTTAGGTGATTTGAATTCACAGCTTAAAAGTATAGATAAAGCCAGTGCCGCATTTAATGAAGGCTTAAAATTAAATCCAACCCATTACCTGCTCAACTTAAGAAGTATTGGTATGTTTGAGATTTTGAAAAAATATCCTGAAGCATTACTACAATCAAAATCTGCTTATGAATATTACCCTAATGATGCACGTTTAGAGTTATTAATCGCTCATTTTGAAGTGAGAAATAATAATGCAGATGCTGCAAAAGAAATGTTGAATATAATTCAACAAAAGCAAATTGAACATCAGTTAGTTGATTCAGTTTTTGGTCGTATTGCAATGTTAGAGAAGAATTTTGAGCAAGCCATTGAGTCTTTTTCTTCTGCTTTTGAAAAGAAGCAAAGTGAAGAAAATGCAATTCAATTAGCACGATCGCTAAAATTTAATGGACAGCAGCAAGAAGCGGAAAAAGTTCTAGAAGGATTTGTTGAAAATAATTCTGAGAATATAAAGATTCGTTTTTTATTGGCGGAGCTATATAACGTTGAAAATAATGATAAAAAAATAGTTCAATACCAAGCTATTAGTGATACTGCTCCGGAAAATATTCTGGCATTGAATAATTTGGCTTGGAATCAATATAAAGCAGATGATATTAACAGTGCGCTGCCAAATATTAAAAAGGCTCATGGTTTAGCACCTGAAAATGTTGCTATTCTAGAAAGTTATGGTGTGATTTTGGCTGCAGCAAGTAAATACAGCGAGGCAATAGAAGTTTTAGAAGAGGCGATTGCTAAAGGTTCAAGTGATGCGCAAGTTAAAGCGAGTTTAGAAACAGCTAAAGCATCACTTAAGTAATAGCATCTTCATTATGTCAATGTCATTCCGTAAGTGTTTTGTATGGAATCCAAGTTATTAAGCACACTGGATCCTCGATAAGAGCACTCGAGGATGACGAGGCTCTATTGCCGTGTCATTCTAGCAACTATTGATTATGTCATTCCGTAAGTGTTTTGTGTGGAATCCAAGTTATTAAGCACACTGGATCCTCGATAAGAGCACTCGAGGATGACGAGGCTCTATGCCGTGTCATTCTAGCAACTATTGATTATGTCATTCCGTAAGTGTTTTGTGTGGAATCCAAGTTATTAAGCACACTGGATCCTCGATAAGAGCACTCGAGGATGACGAGGCTCTATGCCGTGTCATTCTAGCAACTATTGATTATGTCATTCCGTAAGTGTTTTGTGTGGAATCCAAGTTATTAAGCACACTGGATCCTCGATAAGAGCACTCGAGGATGACAAGGCTATATTGTAGTGTCATTTTAACAATTATCGGTTACGTCATTCCAACGGTGGTTATATCACTCACGTCATTCCAGTGATGGTTTAGGCTGGAATCCATTGTGACAAGGTGTATAAAAATCTGACAAAAATTTATTGATAAATATTAAGCATAAAAAAACCACTTCATATGAAGTGGTTTTTTATTGGTAAACTTAACAGTTCAACTATCCATGTTTATTGACTATATAGTATATAGGCAATTACGGTAGTTATTATGCTTTGCGCTTACGAGCGCCAGCGAAACCTAATAGACCTAAACCAAGTAGAGCGATAGTTGAAGGTTCTGGGATAGAATCACCAGTTAACTCAAATGTTCCAGATAATAAACCTGGTGCACCTGCTAATGGTTGGAAAGATGAAGAGAACACCATGTCTGCTCCATTTACTTGTTGATTAGTATCAAAGTTACCCATTGCTAAGCCACCTGTTACATCAAGTAATGCACTACCAGTACCTGTATCACTGCCAGTACCTATATCAGTACCTACACCTGTTACGAAACCATTACTAACTAAAGATAACCACAAGTTGCCATCGGCAGCTGATGCGAAAGAACCTGTGTAATCAGGGCTATTATCAACGAAGATACTAATATCAAGGTTTTCAAAAATGAAATCAACGCCATCAGTGAATACTAAGTCCATGCTGAAAGTGAAAGTTAACTCACAACTAGGGCAGAAGTCACCGGTATTTGCAACGGCGCTGTTCATATTCCCAAAAATACCTTGGCCTGTTACTGTATTACCAGGTACACCATTAGTCGCCGTTTCGATTAATGTACCTGATGAAAAGAAATCATTTAATGCTGGTAATCCAAAACTTGAGTCAGGATCCCAAACTACGCCGCCAATGTTAATTTCCGACGCCTGTGCAGACATTGACATCGTAAGTGCAGCCGTTGCTGCTAATAAACCTTTTTTAAATGTATTCATTTTGTACTCCAATTATAAAACTGTTTTGTTAAGTTTCCGTGGTTTGATATATGCACTCGTTGTGCCAACATGTTATTTGTCGCTCAATTCATTGATTTTATTCAATATATTTACTATGTGCAATTACGTGTTTGTTAAGATATTTTATAACTGTAAAAAAAGGTGACACTAGTTTTTGGTTGTTTTTAAAGCGATTAGATCTATGTTGATCCCTAAGTGATCGTATTTTATAGAAAATGGATCCTCGATAAAAGACTTCGAGGATGACGGTGATCGGTAATAGAGGATGATGGTGATTGATACTCGGAGGTGATGGAGCCGTTGACCGAGGATAATGAGGTCGGTGATAACTGAATATGGCGAAGAAGCATTGATGTCTTAAATTTTGGCTTGTAGAGAATTATGTTTTAGCAAAAGAATCAATGGTTCGTCTATTACTGCGATGTTCAACAGGCTTGTTATACCCGATGCGCAAAAACATTAAGCCGTAGTTATTTTCAGTTGATTTTTCACTATTAACTATGGCGTGCATTTTTTTACTTACAGATTTTAATTGTGATTTAAATTCATCTTCACACGCTATATAGCCTAATGAAAATATGCCCGGTGCTGCATAGGGTTGAACAGATAGTCCTTGTTGAGATGCTTTTAACCACACTCTTTGTATTGCTTGTCCTGCTTTTATAATACTGAGACGATCTTTGCCATTCATTGTGATTAATACTAGCGCAGGAGAAAATAGAATAGGCATTCGAACAGATCTAAAGCCTAACATGGTTGCCCCACCGATTTTATTAACAAAATTCATGACCGGCCATTTCTTCATTTGTTTAAATATGGGTTGAGCAGGTTTTTCAATGGCAAGTACTGAAATAGGCATGCCTTCTTCTGATTGCTCATTATTAAAGTGAACAGTAGAAAATAATTCTTGATGCAAAATTTTACTTTTAAAACGAATGGTTTCAGCCTGCTGTATAACGGGTAGTACACGTTTAATTGCTTTTTTACAGGTGAAGCTTAATAAATCACAATCATGTTGCTTGGCAGCATTTGTGAGTAACTCTATTGTTTGTTTTTTTATAGGGCCTTTAAAAGGAAATCGTCTATCAGTGCAACGCTTTGGAATTTCACTTACTAAACACTCTTTTGGAGCGGAATTTTCTGTGGGTAAAAAGTAAATGATTGCGACTAACAGTTCTTCCTTCTCGCCATTTGGAAAATAATCAATTTTAGTCGTTAAAGGTAAACTCTGAGCGTAGATGATTATATTTTCAATAACCGCACCAAGTGCAATATCAGAGAGAATGAAACGGTTGTCTGAAGCTTTACCTGAACGTTTTTCATCAATCCAAATTTCTAAAGTATTGTCATTTTGCCAATGAAACTGGACAGGCTGGCTGTTATCAGCTGAAGGCGCAAAAATGCCTGCTTGAATTAACTGGTTTTTCTGTGATGTTGATAACATAAAAGACTCTTTAACGACTTTTTAGATTCAGGAGAATGTGCGTCCTGCATTCTCTAATAGGTCACATCAATGTGACGTCAGCCCAGAATATCACTGGAATGACGTAGTGCTTGGTTCAAATAAATTTTAAAAATGGTGCATGCAGATATAATTTAATCAAATGCCCATTCGTTTTTTGGCTATAGTAAAAGCCAGCTTTTGAATTAAGTTATTATTGCCGCCTGGGCGCCAAGTCTTTTTAAATTTATTACGGTAAGCGTCGAAATGCAATCCCCAAGGCACATTAAGTACATCACCCCGATTAAGAAAAATTTTAACCACTTGTGAAGAAGCAACGCCTGCGGCAAGTTGGCAACCGATAATAGTAGAAGGGCCCTTTTTATTGGCTACATCAAAACGACTGGGGTCTACCAAATAAGAGCTTTGCAATGCCGATGGCGTTAGCCCAAGAAAAAATTTAAGATACTGCTCATTTTCAGAACAATTGTCGAAACAAAAGTATTCCTCAAAAGTCATTTGTCCGGGAAGGAAATTTAAATAAGCAGTACCCATGCCAATAGGAGCTGCCGTTGTTGCAGGAATAGATTTTTCAGCACACTTTTGAAAAACTAACCGTCGGACATCCATAACAAAAAAATCGAGGGAATCTACATAACAGTCAACGTTAGTTAAAAAATCATCCATGTTTTCTGCGTTGATGCCATCTTCAAAGGTATTGATTTCGAGTTCTGGGTTGATAGCCATAGCCATCTCAACCATAGCATCAAGTTTTTTAACTCCATATGTGTGTATATTTGCACCTGCTTGTCTGTTGGTGTTTTCACAGGCGTATTCATCAAAGTCAGCTAAATTGAATTTAGTAATACCAAGACGAATAAGGGTTAGTAAATGTGTACTACCAACGCCGCCCTGCCCAGCAATGGCGACACGTTTTGTTTTCAGTATTTTTTGTTCTTGTTCAGTCACCCAGCCTATATTTCTGGAAAACGCTAAATCGTAATCAAAAAGATTTGCCATGTGGAGCCTCTGGGCTATTTGTCTGCTAAGTTGGTATAAGGAATAAAAAACATCTGTTTTTTCAAATCATCGTAAATGATTTTATATAACGCACTAATTTGCTCGGTTAATTCTAAGTGGAAATTTTCTCGGGATAAATAAAACATGGCACGACGACCATGATAATCAGTCTCTTCGCCAATCTGTTCAAAAGGTAACCCAAAGCGCTGTAGGCGTCGATTCAGCCTTGGCTCCATCATTACCATAATACCTACATGGTTACATATTTCGGCTAATGCTAACCCTGATAAATATAAGCCCATAGCAATATTGGGAAAGTTTCTCCGTTCCACTTCAGTAAAAACATTTTCTGGATTAATGTTGTTCAATACGTAAGGAGTATTTTTTTCTTGTTCACGTCGCCTAAAATCGCCAAGTACTGCTAACCGAGATATTTCACCAAAACCACCTCGAGGTAATGTTTGCGTATCAACAGTGCCAGGAATAGCACTTTCTAGGCAACTTTCTTCAAAAGGTAACTTGAGTTGAGGGTTATTTGCTGGAGGTATAACGAGCCTGATGCATCCTGCATAGGCTTTTGTTCTTCGGTGCTCTAAAATACAATGAAATGAGTAATCATCACATTCATCTGTTTCCATTTTTTCTGTATTTTCTGGTTCCCAACCTAATTCATCACAATACACACCATAGCGTATTTTAAATGCTTCCTGCCTAAGGCGTTTAGTATCCGCAAATTTAATCTTAAAATATTGATTAAAAGTGTCGGCGATGGAATATTCACTCATGTTAAGTCCATAACTTTAATGATGATTTTTAATATGTATAACTAGAAGTAAAGTATAGCAACAATTAATATAAAACAAATTTATTTTTAGAGCATTATTTCATGCAAGCTTGGTTGGCTTAAAAATTCTTGTGGACTAGCTGTTGCACCGTAAGCTCCCGATTGATATACAACAACATAATCACCTATATTGCTAATGGGCAATTTTACTTTATCTGCCAAAATATCCAATGGAGTGCAAAGAGGCCCAACAATATTAACAAGTTCATTGTTATCATCATCAATAGTTAACTTGTTACCAATTGCCACGGGGTAGTTCTTGCGAA
>Ga0209184_1000209_pt1 | contig 75328 bp, 76 predicted proteins | sample EN8Hudsemesocosm_2_FD_184627 | JGI IMG/M metagenome (GOLD analysis project Ga0209184, IMG submission 184627) | Methane-oxidizing microbial communities from mesocosms in the Hudson Canyon - EN8C Hudson Canyon (SPAdes) (version 2) | ecosystem: Environmental > Aquatic > Marine > Cold seeps | place... | reverse complement strand
TCTTTTATGCCGACAATATTCGGTACTTCCGCTAGACGAATAGTCGTTTCGTTTGCCATATCGACGGCTGTTCGCCCAGGTACGTTATACAGTATTTGATCAATCTCGACGGACTCAGCAATTTTTTTATGGTGCAGGAACAAACCCTCCTGAGTCGGTTTATTGTAATAAGGAGCCACCAACAGGCAAGCGTCTGCACCCAGTTTTTTCGCCGCTGCGGTCAATGCAATCGCTTCTGTGGTCGAATTAGCGCCCGTACCCGCAATAACAGGAATTCTTCCCGCTACACGATCAACCACACGCTTAATGACCTGACAGTGCTCATCTGGGTCTAGCGTCGCGGACTCTCCTGTCGTACCGACGGCGACAATGGCGCCGGTTCGGTTATTGAGATGAAAATCAACAAGGCGATCTAGACTTTCCCAGTCCAGACTTCCGTCCGGAAACATAGGGGTAACTAGCGCAACAATACTGCCCGCGATCATAGTGCTCTCCAAGGAGGAATTGTTAAGAATTAATAGTGACGTGACATGCGAGTGTCAAAGGCGCTATCTTAATGCCCGACACCCCAAGAAACAAGTTAGACAGCCCAATCTGAACAGAAAATAAGGTTCGAACTAGACAGTACTTCGGAACCAGATAGAATCTATAAAAGCAGACTCAATAAACCGCTATTCACAGAGCTAAGATATGAACAACCCGGATAACAAACTTAACTTTTTGGTCATTTCTTCGATCGGGACAGATCAGCCCGGTATCGTTAATGAACTCGCTAAAACCTGCTCAGCAAATCAATGCAATATTGTTGATAGCCGTATGACCGTTTTAGGCGGCGAATTTGCTGTCATTATGATGGTATCGGGCAACTGGGATGCTATCGGGCGGTTAGAAAGTAGCCTCCCAGCGATCTCCAAGAAACTAGATTTAACCACAACCGTTAAACACACTAAACGGCGGGATGCCTGTCAATCGATGGTTTACAGCGTCAGCGTTGTTGCGCTCGACAACCCTGGAATCGTTCATGAAATCGCACAATACTTTTCACAACAGAAAATCAATATAGACGACCTTCATACAGGAACTTACAGCGCCCCGCATACAGGCACCCAGATGTTTAGCCTGTCGATGAGTATTCGCTTGTCCGCCGACACCCACATCGCAACGTTGCGTGAGGAGTTTATGGACTTCTGCGACGACCTAAACCTCGACGCAATCATTGAGCCCCAGCGCATTAGCTAACTAACAAGGATTACTTTTTAATTATGGTCAAACTTAATAGCCAGATTCCTGCTTTTGAAGCCTCTGCGACCAGCGACACGCAGCTCACCGCTGCAAATCTAAACGGTCAAAACACTGTTATCTATTTCTATCCAAAAGATAACACTCCCGGCTGCACAACCGAGGGCCAAGAATTTCGCGACAATATTGCTAAATTCAAAGACTGCAATACCGTTATTCTAGGTGTATCAAGGGATTCATTGCGCACGCACGAAAATTTTAAAGCGAAACATAGCTTTCCCTTTGAATTAATTTCCGATCCCGACGAAGTTTTTTGCAAGTTGTTTGATGTCATTAAACTGAAAAAGCTATATGGCAAAGAGTACATGGGCATTGAGCGCAGTACATTTTTAATTGATAGCGAAGGTGTGCTCGTTAAAGAATGGCGAAAAGTGAAAGTAAAAGGTCATGTGCAAGAAGTGTTAGAGGCGGTAGAAGCGCTCTAAATTAAAACAGTTCAACAATCGTGACACTAATATACCTATGTGGCAGACGATAGTTTTCAGAATTACGGCACGATCAATAACCAGCGGGTGTGCCTGTGCCCGCTGGTCCTAACACAACCCTAAAGCGTTAAGCCAAGCCCCGCGGCCAGGCTGTAAATACAGCCTTAATCAAGGTCGCCAGCGGAATCGCAAAAAACACCCCCCAAACGCCCCAGACTCCGCCAAAAAACAGAACGGATACAATAATAACGATGGGGTGAAGGTTAACCACCTCAGAAAACAACAGCGGAACAAGAACATTCCCATCGAGCATTTGAATGACCAAGTATGCAAGCATCACATAGTAAAACTCATCTTGCAGGCCGTATTGAAAAAGTGCGATGACCGTTACCGGAATAGTCACAATGACAGCCCCAATATACGGAATCACTACCGACAAGCCGACCAAGATCGCGAGCAAGGCCGCGTAATTTAGGTCCATAAACACAAACGCTAAATAAGTTGAGCCACCCACAATCACAATCTCTACTACTTTGCCGCGAATGTAGTTGGCGAACTGAAGGTTCATTTCCAACCAAACATTGGTCATTACCTTGCGGTTTTGCGGCAGTAAGCGCGCAATAGCGCTAAAGATTTGCTCTTTATCCTTTAAAAAGAAAAAGACCAAAATCGGCACAACTATTAGGTAAATCAAGAATGATATTAGCAAGGGCAAGCTCTTGAGCGAATGAGACGCAGCCCACTGAACAAACCCAGCCACCTCGTTAGAAGCCTGCTGATAGAGCCTATCAATATCCTCTAAGCTAACCAGTCCGGGATACTTCTCATGAGCCAGAACGATATAAGACTCTAAACTCTGGAAGATTTCAGGTACATCATTGACGAGCGACGATAATTGCACCCAAACAAGCGGCATTAGTACGAGAAAGAACGTCACGACGATACCAGAGAAGAATACAAACGCGATGTATACGGCAAGCTTTTTCCCTACTCCAAGCCCGACCATATAGGAGACAAGACCTTGAAGAACAAAGGCGAGAATACCACCGGCAATAACCGGCGCCATAATGTCTCCCCAAAGTAAGATAAATACCATTCCGAACAGTAGAACGATAAAGAGAACAACAGCCTCTTCGTCCGAAAAATATCGATCAACCCATGACCGTAAAACCTTCAACATAAGCTATTCCGCCATAGGGTATTAGATGAAGCCAAACGCAAGCTGAAGCGCCTAATGCTTTTTAATGAAATAGATGAATGTTTCATCCGACGTAATACTCTCCAACAACTCATGCGAAGTAAGGCCGATAAATGCCGCAAAATCCCTGACTGAACCGGCGTCCGTTGCAATGACTTTCAATATTTCACCGACCGCCATTTTGTTTAATTGCATTTTAGCTTTCAATAATGGCATCGGACATGCTTCGCCACTTGCATCTACAAGGTAATCATTCTGGGACATAATGCCAACTTAACACGATTCATTTGGATAACATTTATTAGACGCGCTATATTAATTCCGTCGACGCCAAATACAAGCAGGATCTTTTTTTGTTCCACTCTCAAGAAGCTAAATCGTCTACCCGATTTATTATTAACAACCTTGTTCGCAAACTATTACTCTCGTTGCTCCTGCTATTCCCTGCCCTTGGATATCCAAACCAAAACCTCCCCTCTCTGGGTAACGCATCGTCTAGCATGATATCTATCGAGCAAGAAAAATCCCTTGGCCGCGCATGGCTCAGACAGCTTCGACGCCATGTTAACACCTTCGACAATCCGATCATCGAAGCTTATCTTTCGCAAACAGTTTACAACCTCGCGCCTCATTCAGAGGTGATTGATAGAGACTTTAGATTTGTTGTTGTCGACAGCCAAGCATTGAACGCTTTTGCTGTACCGGGAAGCATTATTGGCATTAATACCGGCCTATTCCTCCACGCCTATACCGAACAAGAGTTCACTTCAGTCCTCGCGCATGAATTGGCGCATATCAGTCAGCGGCACTATGCCCGACGCCTTGAAAAACAAAAAGTTAGCGTCCCATTGGCCCTAACAGGTTTTCTAGCCAGCGTTGTAATTGCCGCTACCGCAGGCTCAGAAGCCGGTATCGCCGCACTCGCGTCGACCCAAGCATTAAGCGCAGAAAATGCACTTGCGTTTTCTCGCTTGAATGAAGAGGAAGCCGATAGATTAGGAATCGTCACCCTATATGAGTCGGGGTACGACCCTCGCGCCATGCCCACCATGTTTGAGCGGATGTACCGTCAAACACGACTCCAGGGGTATAGCATGCCTGAGTATCTATCTACCCACCCCCTTTCTGAAAACCGCATCGCAGACACGCGCAACCGCGCAACACAATACCCCCGTGGCAACTACTCCGACAGTATTGAATACCATGTCTGTAAAGGACTTATCATTAACTACTATGCCGACTCGGACGTTAGCGCTAAACAATATTTTGAGTCTCTATTAAGCAAAGGAAACGCCCGCCAAATTGATGGGGCGAAGTTTGGGTTGGCGGTCGCCCTAATCAAGTCAGACACTAGGCAGTCGATTGCTTTACTGGACGAGCTACTGAACCGCTACCCACAACATATATCAATCACCCTAACCAAAGCGCAGGCACTATACGCTGCCGGCGACATTTCGGCCGCATCTGAATTATTCACGACACTCTCCGCTCGAAACCCTAATAACTACCCAATTTCCATCATGAGCGCTGAACATTTCATGAATATCAACCAACATGAAAAAGCCGAAGCGCTTCTAACTTCGCTCGTAAAAGAAAAAACGGAAAGCCCCCTAGCATGGTACCTATTAGCAGAAACACAGGGAAAAACAGGGAACATTGTTGGCCTTCACATTTCACGGGCAGAATACTTTTTCTTAGAGGACAAATTGACCAGTGCTATCAAGCAACTTGAACTGGCAAAGGGCAAAAATCAGGATGACCCGCAACGTAAAAGCGTCATCGAAAAGAGACTCGAAGACATGCGTAAGTTAAAGAACAACTCACCGCTGTAGCCATCGACAACTATAAATTGTACTAAGGTCTAAAGTTTAGCATTCTCTGCAATGGAGCAAGTGCTTTCAACCGCAAACCCTCTTCAACCATTACTTCTCCTGAACCGCTCTGTAGACACGACAACAGATTCTCAAGCCCATTCATTGCCATCCACGGACAATGTGCACAACTACGGCAAGTTGCGCCGCTACCGGCGGTCGGCGCCTCTAAGAATACTTTATCTGGAGACATCTGCTGCATCTTGTAAAAGATGCCATTATCGGTTGCGACGATAAAGTGGGAATTGGGCATTTCCTGCGACGCCTTAATTAGCTGACTAGTCGAACCCACTGCGTCAGCCAATTCAACCATTGAGTCCGGCGATTCAGGGTGGACTAATAGAGCGGCATCCGGATATATTTTTCTAAGCTCAGCGACGCCTTGCGCTTTGAACTCTTCATGAACGATACAAGCACCGTCCCACATAAGCATATCGGCACCCGTCTGACTTTGAATATAGCCACCTAAGTGTTTGTCAGGCCCCCAAATAATCTTTTCGCCACGCTTATCTAAGTGCTCGATGACCTGCAGCGCAATACTTGACGTGACCACCCAATCAGCACGCGCCTTTACACTGGCGGAAGTATTTGCATAAACAACAACAGTGCGCTCTGGATGCTCATCACAGAACGCTGAAAACTCATCGATTGGACAGCCGATATCCAGCGAACATGTAGCCTCTAGCGTAGGCATCAATACCCGCTTACCGGGGCTCAGTATCTTGGATGTTTCGCCCATGAATTTAACCCCAGCGACCACCAGTGTATCAGCCTCACTTTCAGCGCCAAATCGCGCCATTTCAAGCGAATCCGCGACACAACCACCCGACTCTTCTGCCAACGCTTGAATCAGTGGATCTGTGTAGTAATGCGCCACTATTACAGCGTTCTTCTCCTTAAGGGCAAGCTTAATCGCCGAGACAAGCTCCTTTTCCCTCTCAGGACTTATTGGGTTTGGCAGTCTTTCATGAGCTAGGTGCTCTTGCACCAGTACGCGCTGATTCAAAGAGGTCATTGTTTTAAAGTCTCGCTCAACAGTTGGTCATGTTTTTTTATGAGGGCGGGAACCGAGAATTTCAACTGCTAACCAGCCTGCAGCAGATCGCCTCGACAGAAATAGTTAAAGATCTAAACAAAAAAGCCCTCCCAATTGGGAAGGCTTAAATGTTGGTGGGTCGTGCAGGATTCGAACCTGCGACCAATTGGTTAAAAGCCAACTGCTCTACCAACTGAGCTAACGACCCAAAACTGGTAAAATGTACTCTTGCCAAAATTCAATGGCAGCTTTGCTAATGCCAAGCAACTCGGCATAACAGCTTACACAGCAACTGGTGTAAGCGAAATATTGGTGGGTCGTGCAGGATTCGAACCTGCGACCAATTGGTTAAAAGCCAACTGCTCTACCAACTGAGCTAACGACCCGACGAGGCGCATATAGTAATGATTTCAGAGAAAATAACAAGGCTCTTTTGAAAAAAAATTAGCGCTTAAATCACCTCGAACTATGCACCGCTATATTGTTTAATTACAATAGCTTATCGAGATATCTTATAGTTCTTTGCTAACTTTGAAGCCGTGGAATTTGGAAATCTCTTCTGCACGAGATCTAAGTATTTTTCGGAATTCACAGGATCGAGCAAGCGATCGAAGGTTACGGCTAACTTAAACATAGAGTCAGCGACTTTGCGGTGCTCGGGAAAGGTTTTCACCACAATCATAAAAGATTGTTTAGCCTGCTCTAGCTTCGGCAGTACCAAATAAACCTCACCCAGCCAATAATATGCATTACCTGTCAGCTCACCCTCAGGGTAAAGCTCAATATAAGAGTGAAGGGAATCAACAGCCTCTTCAAAGCTTTTGCTCTTGACGAGTGAATATGCTTTCGAATACCGCTGACGCTGCTCTGGGGTCGCAGGAGAGGACTCAACTTTCGCCGCCTCACCCTGCACTGCTGGCACGACGCCTGCCTCAGGCAATTTAGCAGGGGAAGACGTCGCCGAAGCAGGCTTAGTCAAACTACGATCCCCACCGACCTGCTGAGATATTGCCAGTACACGAGTGTCGAGATCCTGATATCGACGCTTACCACTGACCTCAAGATTTCTCAGCTGAAACGCTTGCGTTTCAACCAAACCTCGAAGCTCTGAGACCTCTTGCTTTAACTGCTCGATCATGAAAAACAACTCAGCATTAGCCGAGCTAGCCGAGGAAAGCTGCGAGGTCGTTATAGTCTTTGACGCATCGGGTGCAGGCGCAACACTTTGGACGCTTCGAGTAGCGGCGGGTGTTTGTGGCACCGAAGCCGAACCGGATTCAAATATCAGCGTCTTTGCCTGCGAAATTGACGCGAGAGGAAGTAGTATAGAAACGCAAAAAAAAGAGCCTAGCCTACCAGCTACGCTCTTTTGTTTTATATCAATCATTAAATGATCTTACTTGTATTCGATATAAACTCGACGATTTTTCGCCCAAGCTGCTTCGGTTTGACCGAGCTCAGCTGCGCGTTCTTCGCCATAGCTGACCACTTCTAACTGAGCGTCAGAAACGCCATTCACTTTAAGAAAGCTTGCAATTGACTTAGCACGACTTTCACCAAGTGCGATGTTGTAGCCTTTCGTGCCACGCTCATCACAATGCCCTTCTAAGACAACTTTAAGTGCTGGATTTGCAGCCAAAAACATTGCATGTGCGGCAAGTGCGGCACGTGACTCTGATTTAATTGCCGACTGATCGAAATCGAAGTAAAAAGTACGCACTTCACGCAATGCAGCTTGTTCTCTCTCGGCTGCTTCTTTTGCCTGCTGTGCTGCCATCGCTTCCGCATTCACTTGCGCATCTTCTGGCGCACCAGATGTTTCGTTTACTGCTTGCTCTTCTGGCGTTTCAGATACAAATTCGTCTTCGGTCTCATCAACTGTACTCATGCTTTCACAACCAGCCAATAGTAGACCCGATAGAACGAAAGCTAAACCATGCTTGAATGAATTGGATTTCATCTCTTTTCCTTAATTAAATTAGGTAATCTGTTTTTAACTTTACTTTATAGTCGTTAACTTAAGTCGAGCCAAGCCTAGATGTTCGATAGAATGTTACCCGAACAAGAAACGCTTTCACAACCATGTTTATTTACAATTAATTTAGAAACGGTGACCACGCTGGCTCCTTGACATCGCCATGGTCCGATGGAAGGAAGTACTTCGCACCACCATCGACCGAAACCACCGCCAAAACCCCCTTTCCTTTCAGCTTTGTCGAATAAATAATCATCCTGCCATTCGGCGAAAGGCTGGGCGATTCATCTAATGGCGTCGAGGTTAGGATAACGTTTTCAAGCGTTTCGGTATCCATAGATGCAATATGAAACCCACCACCGGCCTGATGAACATAATAAATAGATTTACCATCACGACTGTAGCGTGGTCGAGCATTGTAGCGCCCCTCGAAACTAATCCTCTCTGGGACCAGGTCACGGATGCTCATCTGGTAGATCTGTGGATTGCCTCCGCCACGGTTACTGGTAAACACGACACGCTGACCATCAGGCGACCAACTAGCTTCCGTATCAATCCCGTAATGATTGGTCAGCCGAGTCAACGAGCTGCTTGCCAAATCAAAGCTATAAATTTCTGCATTGCCATCTTTTGACAAGGTCATCAACAACTTGCTGTCGTCAGGAGACCACATTGGCGAGCTGTTAATCCCCCTAAACCCAGTTACCTTACGCTGCTGGCCAGATTTTATATGTTGAATATAAATAGCCGGCCTCCCACTATGAAATGATACATAGGCCAGATGCTGTGCATCGTTCGACCACGCGGGAGATAGCATTGGTTCATGACTTTTGAATAACGTGAATGAATTTTGCCCATCTGAATCAGATACTTGCAGCCGATACTCCGTTTTATTTTTCGTTAAACGCTTAGACGTCACATAGGCAATACGAGTTGAGAATGCGCCACGAACTCCGGTTACCGCTTCATATACTCGGTCGCTAATGCGGTGCGACAGCTTCCTCAAACCCTTAGCATTTGCCGACAGAACTTCTCCAACAATGCGTTTTTGTTGGTAAACGTCCACTAATTCATACGTTACTTTGTAGTTACCGGTCGGCACATCCAACGCCACCTCACCCACCAAAACGTAATTTTGCCCCAGCAAGCGCCAGTCACGATAGTGAATCTGAGATGAGGAATTCGGCAGACTCAACATTTTACTCGTTGGCAATACATCGAAATCACCACTTCGCTGCAAGTCATTAGACACCACGCGCGCTATTTGCTCCGGCATTGGCTGCCCGCTTCGATTCGCAAAGGGGACGATCGAAATCGGCAACGCACTGTCTGAACCCTTAGTAATTTCGATCGTAAGCTCTGCAAATACCGGTGAGTAGGCAAGCATGGCCAAGAGAAAATAGACGACTCTGTTATTCATTTAATACATCCTAAAGAAAAATCGGGTGACTACACTTACTCTTCCGGAGGTGAGAAAGATTGTAAGAAATTACGAAAATAACGATCAAATAACGCCGGATCATCTGGAACCGGAAATATCCTGATTGAATTAACCGCATTCAGCGCTGACGTATCAAACGCTTTGCTTCCGCTACTAGAAACGACTTCTACACGAGAGCGCTCGCCAGACGGCAGCAAGCGTATTCGCAACACAACTTTTAGCCCTCTCGACTTTGGCGGGATATGCCACCGCGACTCTACACGACTTCTAATTAACGCGATAAAACGATCACGTTCGCTAATCTCGGCGAGACCTGAGCCTGACGCATTTGCATCCTGAACAATAGGCACATCACTGGAACTAGCCTGCGCCAAGCGCTCAGCCAATCGCCGTTCGCGCTCTAGCTGTTTCTCTGACCGAGCCGTTTCTGTTTTGGAATCCTCCAAGGCCTTCCTTCGCTCTTCTTGTTCTCGCTTTTTACGCTCAGCCTCTTGCTGCCGTTGTTTTTCTTCACGCGCTTTCTTGTCGCGCTGCTCTTTTTCCTTTTTCTTAATCAAGGCTTTCTTTTTTGCAGCGTCTTGCTTCTTTTTTTCTGCCGCTTTTTTCTTAGCGAGGTCTTTACGGCGCTTTTCGTCCTTTAACCGCTTCTTCTTGGCCTCAAGGTCGGATTTTTTCTTTTTCTCTTTTAAGGCTGCGTCCTTTACTTGCTGCTTATCAGCTCTGAGCGCTTCTAGCTCTGCTGCACTCAAGACACGAGCCTTCATACTCGCTGGCTGCTCAATCCGCTTCACGGACTCAGAAAAGTCCCAACTAAATAACAAAACAGCAACCATCACTAGGTGCAATATAATACTGAACACCAGTGAACGACGGTTCTCGGGGTTAGCCAAACCGATCTTTTTGTTCTTTGCAACACGGTCTGAGGAGCGGCTATTTGTCATATATCTTCTGTTATCAAGCCAACGCCTTGAGCGCCCGCCTGTTGCAGTTCAGCCATTAGCTCAACGACCCGTCCATAAGGGACATTCTTATCGCCTCGAATCAAAATGCTAAGCGCCTGGTTACTCGATAACAGCTTGGCGGTCGCGTCGACGAGGTCGGCTAATTCCATCGCCTTACCCGAAAGCGAGCTCATCTCCATAAAATAGGCACCATTAGAGTCGATCGATACGATCAACGGCTCCTGATTGGCCTGAATTTCGATATCGCTCGCTTCCACTTTAGGCAAATCAACTTTTACCCCCTGAGTCAGCATCGGCGCCGTCACCATAAAAATAATCAACAGAACGAGCATGACGTCGATATACGGCACAACGTTAATGTCGGACATTGGTTTACGTTTTTGTCTAGCCACGTCAAACGACCTCTAAGATGCGTCAGCTTTCGATTTACCCGCTGACGAATGAACGTTGCGGTGCAAAATGCTCGAAAACTCTTCAACAAACGTTTCGTAAGTGGCGTAAAGAGAATCAGCATTGCTGGAGAAGCGGTTGTAAGCAACTACCGCTGGAATCGCAGCAAACAAGCCCATTGCCGTCGCTATCAATGCCTCAGAAATACCCGGCGCAACCGTTGCCAATGTCGCCTGTTGCTCCTGAGCCAAGCCCAAAAAAGAGTTCATGATTCCCCATACGGTACCGAACAGACCAACATAGGGACTAGTGGAGCCAACCGTTGCCAAAAATGGAAGATGCGCGTCCAGACGCTCACTTTCGCGAGATAACGCGACCCTCATTGAACGCTGAGTGCCCTCCATAATGGCATCCGGCTCCATCCCTTCCTGTTGCTTTAGGCGGTTGAATTCTTTAAACCCTGCTTTGAAAATAGACTCAAGGCCGCTCGAATCGCGCGCACCGGATTCTTTATACAAGCGATTTAGATCCATACCCGACCAAAAACGTTCTTCGAACACTTGCTGTGCCGCTTTTGACGCTTTGTAAAAGCTGACTCGTTGAAAGATAAGAAACCACGACACCACAGAGGCGATTAGCAAAATCAACATGACCAACTGAACAACAAAACTTGCATCTAGGATCAAGCCCAATATTGAAATTTCTTCGTGCACAATTTACCCCTATTGTAATAATACTAAAGCGTCTGCCAACTCGTCCGGCAGAGCCTTAGGCTTCAAATTAGACAACGCAACACATGCCACTCGTACCTTGCATAGCACCAAAACGCGGCCATCGACATGCCGAGCGGTTTGTTCAAAATCCATATACGTTCGCGCCACATGCGCAATACTCGCAGTTACGACAATCTGGTCATCAAGAACAGCTGGCGCTTTGTATTTCAATTCAACACTATGAACAACGTAAGACGTATCTTCAGACAAGCCTTCCCGCAGGCTCACACCCAAGGAGCGGACCAACTCTGTCCTGGCGCGCTCAAAAAACTTAAGGTAGTTCGCGTAGAAAACGATCCCACCGGCATCGGTGTCTTCAATATAAATACGAACTGGAAGTTCGAACTCAGGCGTCGTCATCGCGCGCCGGCTCTTCCATACCAAAATGACGCCACGCCTTATTGGTAGCCATACGCCCTCTTGGCGTTCGTACCAAATAGCCTTGCTGTATTAGGTAAGGCTCAAGCACATCCTCTACGGTCCCCCGCTCTTCGCTGATTGCGGCAGCCATACTTTCAACGCCAACAGGGCCCCCGGAGAAATTCTCGAGCATCGTAAGCAACAAGCGCCTATCCATATGATCAAAACCACTTGAGTCGACCTTTAGCATGTTAAGCGCTAAGTCTGCCGTGACTCTGTCTACCGCACCGTCCCCTTTTACCTCAGCATAATCACGAACTCTGCGCAGTAAACGGTTAGCAATACGGGGCGTACCACGCGCACGGCGGGCAATTTCAAATGCCCCTTCTTCATTCATAGGTATATTAAGCAGAGCGGAAGAACGCCCAACAATAGAGCTTAAGTCTTGGTGGTTATAGAATTCGAGACGCTGAACAATACCAAAACGATCTCGCAACGGCGATGTGAGCAACCCTGCACGGGTAGTCGCTCCGACTAAAGTAAACTGGGGTAGTTCAAGCTTAATGGAGCGCGCTGCAGGCCCCTCTCCAATCATAATATCAAGCTGATAGTCTTCCATTGCCGGGTACAAGACCTCTTCGACAGAGGGGCTAAGCCGGTGGATCTCATCAATAAATAAGACGTCGCCTTCTTCGAGGTTCGTCAGCATCGCCGCGAGATCGCCTGCTTTTTCAAGCACCGGTCCCGACGTAGACTTAATATTAGAGCCAAGCTCGTTAGCTAGTATATTCGCGAGTGTTGTCTTTCCTAACCCAGGAGGCCCGAAAATCAAAACATGGTCGAGCGCCTCTTGGCGATTCTTAGCCGCTTGGATAAAAATTTCCATCTGCTCACGAACAGAGGGCTGACCAATGTAGTCTGCGAGCTTTTTAGGCCGAATGGCCCGATCAAAGGCGTCATCAGTGGTGCCGCGATCCGGAATCGATTCAGGGGAGATAATACGATCTGCTTCTATCATTACTAGGATTTTGAACCGATGAAGGAATTACGATGAGAGCCAGTTTACAGAACGCTTATACAGACGAAAGTTAAATTTGTTTAAGCGTCGGCTAAATCCTTATTTCAAAAACAAGACCTTACAGCATACTCTTTAATGCTGACTTCACTAAAAACTCAACGCTTGCACCCGGCTCCGCAACGCGCTTGACCGCCTTGGCAGCGTCTTGCGGCTTATAACCTAACGCAATTAGTGCTGACTCCGCTTCAGACTCAGACGACTCCGAATGTTCAAACAATGGCGCTGACCTTGCGCCATCATCAGCAGGTGATGCAAAAACCTTAACTTTGTCACGCAACTCGATTAGCAAGCGTTCAGCAGTTTTTTTCCCAATTCCCGGGAGCTTAACAAGTGTCGACACATCATCGTCCTCGACACATCGCACAAGCGCCGCGCCATCCATCCCAGACAAGATGGCAACACCAAGTTTTGGCCCCACCCCATTAACCTTTATCAACACCCTGAATATATCCCGGTCCGACCTGCGCAGAAACCCAAAGAGCAGCTGTGCATCTTCACGTACAACAAAGTGCGTGAATAACGTCACCAACTCATTTGTTTCAGGCAACGCAAATAGCGTTGAAATGGGCGCGTCCAGCTCATACCCCACGCCACCAACATCAATAACGACCTGGCTACTCGTTCGCTCAATTACTTTTCCGGTCAACTGCCCAATCATTCACTTTCCCTTAACAAAACGATTCCTCTTTACAGCAACCATAACAACTAAACATGACAGCCCTAACTAATTCGCCCGCGACGACTATGGCTCGCGCCCGCGATACGGATTAAATTTTGTCTCATATGCGCATGGCACATCGCAATAGCCAGTGCATCGGCTGCGTCCGCCTGCGGGCTAGAAGGTAGCTTAAGCAGCTGCTTAACCATATGCTGAACCTGTTCTTTAGTCGCGCCGCCATTCCCTACAACAGCCTGCTTGACCTTGCGCGCTGAGTACTCGCTCACATCCAATCGACAATGTTTTGCTGCCACTATCGCCGCACCACGCGCCTGTCCAAGCTTTAATGCTGAACTGGCGTTTTTAGCCATAAATACTTCTTCAATTGCAAATTCGTCTGGATTGAATTGCTTTAACAGCTCGGTAACACCTAAAAAAACCGTATGAAGCCGGTCAGACAGTGCGTCTTCAGTCATGCGAATACAACCACTTGCGACGTACTCAAATTTACCTGATTCAAAACGCAGGACACCATAACCAGTGAGACGCGAGCCGGGGTCAATACCTAAAATTAGCGACAAACCTGAACCCTAAATTAAATTGCGTGGACGATACAGCGAGACAGCATTCTGCCACATTATTCGCCGCATTGCCTCGTCATCAAACGCGGCATGTATTGCCTGAATGTCCGCCTCGCCAAATGGTATGGGGGCGCGAGTTGACGGTAAGTCTGTACCGAACATCAAAGCTTCGGAGTTGATGTGATACAAGCGTTGCATAAAAGGAATAGCATTAAAATTCAAGCGACCAAACCCTGTCGCCTTTACATAAACGCCACGCTCTATCAGTCGGGATAATGTGGCGCACCCCGCCCGTTCAAGCCCAAGGTGATCGATTACTACTTTAGGCAAAGTAGCTAAGGTGTTTTCTAAAGATGTTAAAGCCTCAGCCCCGACATAAAACTCCGCATGCCAGCCACATAGAGCCCAAACATGTCGCGCAAAACGCTCAACTTGTGAAATATCGCCAACACAGTCGCGACGCAAATTAAAACGCACGGCTCTGACACCCAGTTCGTGCAAGGAAAGAATTGCTTCGTCCGAAATATCAAAGGGCAGCTGCGCAACACCTACATAGCTGCCGCCCAATTGCTTTAGTGCAGCTATCAAGTACGACTGATCAAAGCCATGAAATGAGCCTGAGACGATCGCGCCGCCTTCAAGCTGATATGAAGCCAGCTGAGTAAGATAATCATGTGCAGTAAAAGACTTAGGCGTATAGCCTTGATTGGGCACTAAGGGGTAACAATCGTCAATAATATGAAAATGACTGTCAAATAAGCGACTCACGAAACCTCCAATAAGTGCAAACAATTAACACGGTGACCGCTAACGCGACTTTAGTGCTAACCTAGCTTGTCCATTACCTCTGCAGGGAAGTCAGCGTTGGTATAGACGCTCTGAACGTCATCCAAATCTTCCAATGCATCAATTAATCGCATCACCTTTTCGGCACCCTCTTCATCGAGAACGACCGTCGTTGCGGGAATCATATCAAGCTCAGACTGGATAACATTGGTGTCATGACTGACAAGATGATCTTTAACTGAGAGATAATCACTAGGCGCAGTTAGCACTTCAATTGAGCCGTCCTCTTGAACCACAAGGTCTTCTGCACCGGCGTTCAGCGCAAGCTCCATCACAAGGTCTTCATCGTCCGCAGAAATGAACACCCGCCCCTTTTTCTCAAACAAATAAGCGACCGATCCATCAGTCCCCAGATTTCCGCCCGCCTTGCTAAAGGCTAGTCTTACATCTGCCGCGGTGCGATTTCGATTATCGGTCATCGCCTCGATCAAAACCGCCACACCGCCCGGGCCATAGCCCTCATAGACAAGCTCCTCGAAGCTTTCACCCTCGCCGCCACCAGCTCCTCGCTGGATAGCTTTGTCGATGGTGTCGCGCCTCATATTAGAGCCGAGCGCTTTGTCAACGGCAGTGCGCAGGCGTGGGTTGCCCTCAACGCTAGCGCCACCTTCTTTTGCTGCGACGACCAACTCTCGAATAATCTTCAAGAAGGTTTTTACACGCTTCGCGTCTTGCGCCGCCTTACGGTGACGAATGTTAGACCACTTACTATGCCCCGCCACAGCAGGCTCCCAACTTAGCCTTCTTTCTTCTCTGATTCCGGCTTACGGACTTTAATACTCAGCTCGCGCAATTGTTTTGAGTCAACATCGCCTGGCGCATGCGTCAACGCGCAGCTAGCACTTTGCGTTTTAGGGAATGCGATCACTTCCCGAATAGTACTAGCGCCAGTCATCAGCATCACTAAGCGATCCAAACCAAACGCCAGCCCGCCATGTGGAGGGCAACCGAACTTGAGCGCGTCTAGCAAGAAGCCAAATTTATTCTGTTGCTCTGCCTCATCGATACCCAATATTTCGAATACCGCTTTTTGCATATCAGCTTCGTGAATACGAATTGAACCACCGCCTAACTCAGTACCATTCAACACCATATCATAGGCACGAGACAGCGCTTTCTCAGGCGCAGCTTTCAGCTCCTCTGGTGAACACGATGGCGCAGTAAACGGATGGTGGATCGCTGTTAATGCGCCGCCATCTAGTTCTTCGAACATCGGGAAATCAACTACCCACATTGGCGCCCAGTCACAGGTGTACAGGTTGAGATCTTCACCCACCTTGCAACGCAATGCACCCAATGCCTCGTTGACAACTTTTTCTTGGTCTGCGCCAAAGAAGACGATATCGCCGTTGGCAGCACCTAAGCGACTCATGATGTTAAGCGCTACTTCTTCCCCTAAAAATTTCACAATCGGTGACTGTAAACCTTCCGCACCTTTTTCTAGCTCGTTGACCTTGATCCAAGCCAAACCTTTCGCGCCATAAATCCCAACGAACTTGGTGTATTCGTCGATTTGCTTACGTGATAACTCTGCACCACCCGTCACCTTCAGTGCCGCAACACGACCTTTAGGATCTTTTGCAGGACCAGCAAACACCTTAAACTCTACGCTATCCATTAGATCAGCAACATCAACCAGTTCAAGTGGAATACGAAGGTCCGGCTTGTCACTACCGTATCGTTGCATCGCCTCTGCATAGGTCATACGCGGGAACGCCCCAAGGTCTTGCTCCAGCAGTTGACTAAACATGGAGGAGACCATACCTTCCATCATATTCATAATCGCTTCGTCATCCATATAGGACATTTCGACGTCCACCTGAGTGAATTCAGGCTGGCGATCTGCCCGCAAGTCTTCATCACGAAAACACTTAGCGATTTGATAGTAACGATCAACCCCTGAAACCATTAGTAATTGCTTAAACAGTTGCGGAGACTGGGGTAAGGCAAAAAAGCTTCCGGCATGAGTACGGCTCGGGACCAAGTAATCTCTAGCACCTTCCGGAGTAGCGCGCGTCAGAATTGGCGTCTCGACATCCATGAAACCATTTTGATCCATATAGTTTCGAATAAACGAAGTTACCTTTGAACGAAACATCAGTTTGTTAAGCATCTCTGGGCGGCGCAAATCCATAAATCGATACTTGAGGCGCGTATCTTCGCCGACATCAACATAGCCATCCAGCGGAAATGGAGGCGTTTCAGCTGCATTAAGAATAGTGAGATCTTTACCTAGTATCTCGACCTTACCGGTCGCCATGTCATCATTAGTTGTACCGTCTGGACGCGCGCGGACAAACCCTTTTATTTGTAAAACATATTCGCTTCGCACACGCTCTGCTTTAGCAAAGCTTTCAACCGTATCTGGATCGAAGACTACTTGAGCAATCCCTTCGCGATCACGCATGTCCAAGAAGATAACGCCACCATGGTCTCGACGACGGTGCACCCAACCACACAATGTGATTTCTTGCCCGATATGACTTTCGTTTACTGAACCACAATAATGGGTACGCATAATTTTTCCTGTTATTTGTAATCTAATAATATTTTGTTATTCACGCCGCACTTACGCCGGCGCGTCAATGTTGCCGAAACAAGGCTATGCGCCTGTTTTAGCCGACGGATCTTTAGCACCGGCTAGATTCTTTTTCGCGCCGGACTTAAAATCCGTTTCATACCAGCCACTCCCTTTAAGACGGAATCCCACAGCAGATATTTTTTTAGTAAAGCTAGGTTCGTTGCACTCAGGGCAGACAGTCAAGGGCTCATCACTGAGCTTCTGCAGCACATCTTTTTCAAACCCACACGATTTACATCCGTATTCATAAATCGGCATATTCAAACCTCTTAACTCAAACGACCAAAGAACAATTCTGTCGACCGTAAAAAAAGTGCCGTAGTATATACAAAAAAACGTAAAGACACAGCTCTAGCCGCGACACGCAAAACACAGAATAACGAACAAACAGTAAGATAATCACTTAAAGCTACAACCCAACGGAACACAAAGCGTTAAAGAGAATTGTCCTTAGTGCGGCAATCAAACAAAGATTTTTCACTTGTTGTCCTTTTACAGCGATAAATCCCCGCCCAGCTGCTATAAATAAGGAGGTCTTAAGCAATAAAGACGGGCAGCGGAACCTAACGCTAGCCACCCCCGCCAAGTTACGAATATTTTTTTGGAGTGCTGTTAATGCTTCATGCTAGGCAATTTATACTTTTCGCTCTCGTTACGTTTGCTAATTTCTCAGTCACTCAGGTTTTCGCCGACGGCGCGAAAAACACTTCATATAGTGCGGCATATCAACCCCTCTACATCGAATACTTAAGAGATACCACGACCAAGCTAACTCTAGCGGATATCGACGCATTACAGCCGACAGCGTGGACGCGATCTAACACTGCACTATTGAATTTCGAAACATCTAAAGACGCGATTTGGCTAAAAGTACATTTACCGGTCAACCCAAACAATGCCACGAAGTGGGTCGTCGACATTCACTATCCTTACCTAGATATTGTCGAATTTTACACGATGAGCGCCAGTGGACCGGTTAGCCAATACAAAACAGGCGACACCCGCCCATTTGACACGCGACCAATTAATTTCAGCACTTTCGCCTTTCCGGTCGAAGCAAACAAAGGCGAACAGACGTTTGCATATGTAAAAGTTGAAAGCGAGGGTTCACTAGAAATACCTATATACGCATATCAATTTGATGAATTTTATAAGCAGCAATTGCCTGGGATCATTGTCTATATAGCAGTCTTTGCGGTTTTGCTGGTGATGGGCGCCTACAACTTATTCGTCTTCTTCGCCACAAAAGAAACGATTTACGTTTACTACACAGGCTATTGCGCCGCCGTACTGGGTTACTTTGCAGCCACTAGTGGTGTTGGCTACCAGTTCCTCTGGACAGACCATATTGACATGCAACGCGCCGCAGGCCTTTTATTCAACGGAATCACGATAGCCTTACTCGGGCTTTTTACTAACAGCTTTCTTAAACTTGAAAACCATTCATGGTGTCAACGATGGATTTTAACCCTTTCAGTATTTGCGACAATATCCGCCGTAGGGCCAGAAATATTTAACTACACAACCGCCTACAAATTCGGAGTTCTAATCGTAGTGCTGATGAACCTTTCGGCTCTGATGATAGGCATCTACGTTTGGATAAAAGGATTTTCACAAGCACGCCTCTTCGTTATCACATGGAGTGCTCATTTCACTACCAGCGCTTACACTGCTCTGGCGAAAACAGGAGTCATTGCAACAACTCCCTACACAGAGTTCGTGGTTCCGCTCAGCTCCGTAATCGTGGTTGTTCTGCTTTCTTTCGCAATGGCTGACAGGATATCCCTAAATCAGAACGCAATTGTCGCCGCTCAGAATGCCGCCTTGAAGAACCTAAATCGCTTCAAAACGCTATTTGATACGGCAATTGAAGGGATATTTGTTATCGATCTTAAGGGCAATTGGCAAAGTGTGAACCCTGCTGCATTAGCGATGTTTGGCCACTCAGACATTGACGAACTCCGACAAGATTTCGCTCAATTAGACCAACAATCCTTTAGGCATCAGGCATTTAAGACCGCCCTTACAACCATCATTAACAATGGGTCGGTATCCAACCATACCGTATTGCTATCCAAGAAGAATGGGGCCGAGTTTTGGAGCTCCGTCAATGCCCGTGTCGTCCGCTCAGAGAATGGAACGCCTGTCGTTGAAGGCACCTTTATCGACGTTTCAGCCCGCATTGCATTCGAAAACAAACTTAATTTTCTCGCACGGCATGACCCTTTAACCAGCCTACTAAACCGTCGCGCATTTGAAGACTACTTACTAGAAGCAATCAAAACAGGCCAAGCTGACCGAACGCCCTATGCGCTGCTTTACTTGGACCTAGACCAGTTTAAGGTGCTGAATGACTCCTGCGGTCATAGTGCTGGCGACAACCTACTAATACAACTCTCATCTAGACTAAAAAGCCGACTTAAATCGAACCATATTCTTGCTCGCCTCGGCGGTGACGAATTTGGAATGCTCATCACTAATTCAAGTCCTGCCGAAGCCTTAGTCGACGCAAAAGCGATTCAAGAAACAATACAATCCTTTAGATTTAGACATAGTGAGCGCGAATTTGCCGTTGGCGTAAGCATTGGTATCGTATGCTTCCAAGACGAATACATGTCACTGGAATCCCTTCTTGGTCGCGCTGATGCCGCGTGTTTTATGGCAAAAGACCTCGGGCGTAACCGGGTCCACCTCTTCGAAGAGTCTGACCAACAAATCCAGCAACGTCAGAGCGAAATGGCCTGGGTAGGTGTTATCAAGGAAGCCATCAAAAAAGACCTATTCTGTCTCATGTATCAACACATAGAGGCCAACAAGCGCATTGTAAATGGCCACCACTACGAACTGCTGCTTCGGCTAAAACATGAAAATAATAAGTCTCTGTACACTCCTGCAAACTTTATGGGTGCTGCAGAAAGATACGGACTGATGCCCCAAATCGACGAATGGGTTATTACGACTTATTTTGAATGGCTACAGCAGCACCCAGAGCACATGGAAAACTTGGACAAGGCAAGCATAAACGTTAGTGGTCATTCGCTAGGCGACGAGGGTTTCATGAATTTCCTCGAGCAAGCGTTCGTTAAATACGATGTGCCCCCCAACAAAATATGCTTTGAAATCACGGAAACTATGGCGATTACACGTATGGATAAGACACTTGAGTTCATATTCAAGTATAAAGAAAAAGGCTGCTTATTCGCTCTCGATGACTTTGGAACAGGCTTCTCCTCCTATGCCTACCTCAAAGAACTGCCCGTAGACTACCTCAAGATTGATGGTTTTTTTGTTCGCAACATCGCAAGCGATCCCGTCGACAAGGCAATGGTGCAATCAATTCAGCAAGTTGCCTCGATGATGAAAATTAAAACGATCGCTGAATTCGTCGAAAACGAGGAAACACTAGAGGTACTGCAAGACCTAGGCATCCATTATTCGCAAGGTTACTTAGTACACAAGCCAGAATTACTCGTAAGGTTCAACGCTGTCGTAACATCGGCAGATAGTCAATAACCCATAACACATCCTAAAATAACTAGGTGCATTGTTTGAGATCAAACTCCCTCAGTAGATGCACATGCTAGACAAAACAGGCTTAACCATAAAATTTTAATCTGGGGGTTTTGCCACGAGGCAGGGGGGGGGTAATAGACGATAAAGATATTGGCCGCGAAAGAAGAATTTTCGAGCATATCATGGTGTTTTGCATAGAAAGTTTATGCTTGTATTTAATGGCAAAAAACGAGGAAAAAACTAAGAAACAAAAACTAAATCCCTTAAAAACAACGAGATAATTGGCGGTGAGAGAGGGATTCGAACCCTCGAACGGTTTGACCCGTTACACGCTTTCCAGGCGTGCTCCTTCAGCCACTCGGACACCTCACCGTACAATGGATTGAGTAACAACCCGAAAACTCCATTTTTTTAAACCGCACTCACCCTGAGTACAAGCGCTTAGTCGAGACCTCGCGCCATTATTGACTAAGAAGTGCTATTCTTTAATCGCAGCAAATAACCACCCTCGCCAAGAGCGCGGTACTTTAAACGAGCGGAAATACAAAAGCAACCGAGGAGTTTATTTTGCTTTATAGATTATGCCGGGATGGCATTGAACCATTTCAAAATATTCATTCATGCCCGTCATTGACTCCGAAGCGCCAAGAAATAGATACCCACCCGGACGCAATTTCCCATGAATTCTTTTAAGGATATCGTGCTTTAATTCTTGTGAAAAATAGATCAATACGTTTCGGCAAAAGACCAGATCAAACTGCCCAGCCAACCCGGTAAAATTTTGCAAAAGATTAAGAGATTTAAAATCGACTGCTTTTGATATCTCCGGCTTAATTTGCCAGCTACCACTTTCATCTGCTGTAAAGTATAAATCTAGCCTCTCTTTCGACATACCACGACCCAAAGCCAGCATTTCATAACTACCCTGCTTTGCCTTTGCCAATACAGACGGAGAGATATCTGTAGCCGTCAAACTAACACCGCGCGACAACTTACCGAGATTCTTCTTACGATACTCTTCAGCAATCATAGAAATAGAGTAAGGCTCTTGCCCAGTAGAACACGCGGCAGACCATATATTCAGAGGCCTAGAACGCACCTCCGCTTCAAGCTCAGGAAAGATTTTTTCTTCCAATATTCTGAACGGATGCAAGTCGCGAAACCAGAGCGTTTCGTTTGTCGTCATTGCGTCTACCACCTGCTCACGCAGCGCAACTCCGCCGCGCGACTCCAACTGGTCTACTAAACGATTCAAGTCTGCAAACTGATGCTCAGCCATCAACCCTTTCAAGCGGCTCTTTACCAAATACTCCTTGTTATCACCCAACAAGATACCGCAAGCATTCTCTAAGAATGAACGAAAGCGATCATACGCCTGAGGCGCCGACTGGAACGAGCTCACGTGGACTCCATTATCGTCTCGAGATTAAACAGATGAACGCTCATCAATAATTTCCATTACACGCTCCGCCAACTCATCCGGACTAAACTTTGCCATAAAGTCGTTCGCACCAACTTTCGATACCATTGCCTTGTTAAACACACCACTAAGCGAGGTATGAAGCATAATATAAAGCCCGTCAAACCTAGGATCACTTTTGCATTTAGCGGTTAAGGTATAGCCGTCCATTTCAGGCATTTCCACATCCGAAATCATTAGCGCAATTTCTTGGCCGATATCTTTGCCTTCCTCTAGCAGGCTATGCAAATACTCAAATGCCTCTCGTCCATCTTTTTTGGCAACCACATTCAAACCGATTGTTTGCAAACAATTCTGGATCTGCTTGCGAGCAACCACCGAATCATCAACGATCAATACGGTTTTGGTATCCGACTCAGCGGCTTTGGTAGTCGCCTTCTCAACAAATGCTGAGTCAAGCGTCTCCTCGATCGGCGCAACCTCAGAAAGAATCTTTTCGACATCAATGATCTCGATTAGCTTTTTATCAATCTCAGTGACCGCGGTCAGGTAGTTCTCACGCCCTGCACCCTTCGGTGGCGGGTGAATCTCCTCCCAATTCAGATTAACAATTCGCTCTACACCGCCAACCAAAAAGCCCTGCGTTTTACGATTGTATTCAGTGATGATGACAAAGCTATTGTAAATATCTTCCTCAGGAATTGGACGCTGGCCAATTGCGAGCCCCATATCCATGATAGGAAGCGTTCCGCCACGAATATGAGCCAAGCCTCTGATAACAGGGTGTCGCTGAGGTATTAGCGTTAGCTTAGGGCACTGCAATACTTCTTTTACCTTAAAAACGTTAATCCCGTATATTTGCTTGCTTTGCAAACGAAAAAGCAAAAGCTCCAAACGGTTCTGTCCAACCAGCTGCGTACGCTGATTTACACTGTCCAGAATACCGGCCATAAATTACCTCAAACCTATTTTTGCTAATCGGCACACCAATTGCTTGTATCAAACCCAAACGGTTCAACAAATAACGCTGGCATCCACTGTTAATAGTATTGTCTTTTTTCGTTCTAATACATTGATCAAAGGATAGGACATAAAATGAAAATTCATAGTCAAATTATTGTCCTAGTTGGATTATTGCTTTCGAGTAATCACACGCTCGCCGATATCACCACGACACCTAAGCATCCTGATTTATCGGCAGAGCTAAATATTTTTTTAGGCCATTACGCAAATGAAATTGCGGCAAGCGGTTACCGTAGTGAATTCTCAGTCGGCAATATCGACCCGCGCATGAACTTCAAACAATGCAGCAGGCCTTGGGAATTCGAATTTTCACGAGCACCTCTTAAGCAATCTCGAACAACCGTACTTGCACAATGCCTAGAGGGTGATGTCACGAAGCTCTATATCAGCGTTGATTACGAAATATTTGGCGAAGTTATTGTCAGCAGCCGCTTAATTTCTCGAGGGCAAGCCATTTCCGCTCACGACCTTAAAGTAGAAGAACAGCAAATAAATACGGCACGGCACGCCACTTTTCGTACTCGCGAACCCATTATAGGAATGATTGCAAAACGAAGCATAAAAGAGGGCCGCCCCATCACGCCCCCACTGCTTGCGGCGCCTCGACTAGTAACGAGAGGCGACGATGTCATGATCACCGCCAGCAATAGCAAAATATCGATCAGAATGTCAGGAGAGGCGCTTAGCCATGGTACACTGGGTCAGCAGATATCCGTTAGAAATAAGCAATCGAAGCGTGTCATACGGGCTCGAGTAACCAATAGTGGGCAAGTAGAAGTCGTACTTTAAAAGCGGCTATAATTTTTTTAATAAAAAGCTAAAGTTTTCTTAAGAACGAACGATAAGAAGTCAGATGAAATTTTAAGGTGATGCAGATGAGCATTGATATAAACAATTTAAACGCGCCTAGGCCGGACAATTCCCGTAGCCAAGGCACGACAGGTAAAGTAGCAAGTGCAGCCGCGCCGCGCGCTGAATCTGCCCCTAGTAGTGCTGGAGATGCAAGCGGCACAAGTGTCAGCATTAGCAGTGAAGCCCAAGCACTTACAAAACTAGAAGGCGAGTTAAAGTCACTCCCCGAGGTAGATCAATCTAGAGTTGATGCCATTCGCGCCAGAATAGAAAACGGCAGCTACGAGATCAGCCCTGAAAAAGTGGCGCAAAAAATGCTTGATATGGAGGGTTAACCACTCTTTTATATCAAGCGAGCTTCCACATGTCAGACTCAATTGAACAACTCAAAGCAGCCGTCACACAAGATATTTTGGACTTAGAGCAATTAAAGCAGGTCCTAACCCACGAAAAACAACTTCTAGCGACGCGCGAAAGCATTCAGCTGAAACAGGTCAGCGTCCAGAAAGACTCTCTCGTTAAATTAATCGAAACTCGGGCAAAACAGAAAGCCAAGCTGTTGGCCACCTGCGGGCTGGGCGTAAAACCGGGTCACGTAACGGAGGCACTCGAAAAATTTGGTGACAACGCGTTAGTGAAGCTATGGAAGCAGTCTCTCGACCTACTTGAGCAATGTAAGCAGCAAAATGAGGTCAATGGCGCAATCATCACACGAAGTCAGCATCGGACAGCTAAGCTGATGACTATTATTCGCGGCCAAAATACATCTCCAACCCTGTACGGCGACAAAGGAAAAACAGCCGTAATGTCTGGCCGACAAACGCTCGGACGTGCATAGGTCCAAGCGCATCTACTCGGGGGTCAGCTCACAAATTAAACAGTTTTCAATTACCATTGTGTTAAGGGCGCTAAAATGTGCCAAATGTCTAGACCCCTCCCCTAAATCCATTTAGGATCAGCTAGCTAAACTCACAATAATTAAGCCTAGACAATACTATGCGACTGATTCTTTGCGTGGCAATTCTTCTGCCCAACCTTCTCTTTGCCGTCGAGCCTCAGCATGGCATAGCCATGCATGGGAAGCTTAAGTACAACGACCAATTCAAGCACTTTGAATATACCAACCCAAACGCGCCAAAAGGCGGCGTGTTAAAGAGAGCAGTCATCGGTGATAACTTTGATTCATTCAACCCTTTTATCATAAAAGGAGTTGCCGGCGCGGGAATCGGCTATTTATATGAAAGCCTCACGGCTCATTCAGAAGATGAAGCTTTCAGCGAATATGGCCTGATAGCGGAGCGTATTGAGGTACCAGTCGATCGTTCATTTGTGACGTTCCATATCAACAAAAATGCTAGATTTAGTGATGGGTCTCCGATTCTCGCTAAAGACGTTAAATTTAGCTTTGACTCTCTCACCACCAACGAAAAAGCACGACCTTTTTATAGCGCTTATTACGGAGACGTCAAAGCAGTCAAAATCATTGATCCGCTAACCATTCGGTTTGATTCAGCCAATAAATCGAATCGCGAACTTCCGCTAATTCTTGGGCAAATGCCAATTCTTAACAAAAAATACTGGGAAGCCAACGAATTTGGCACCGCCTCACTTTCTGCCCCTATCGGAAATGGTCCCTATGTTATAGACAGCTTTGTACCTGGGCGCTCAATCACTTACGTCCGTAACCTTAACTATTGGGCTAAAGACCTTCCTGTAAACGCAGGAAAATACAATTTTGATAAGCTAGTCTTTGAGTACTACAAAGACAACACTGTTGCGCTAGAGGCCTTCAAAGCCGGAGAGTATGACTTTCGGGTCGAGCGTACAGCTCGCAATTGGGCTAACGCGTACGAAGGCAAAAAATTTGATGAGGGTATATTAGTAAAAGAAGAGCTCGAGCATCAGAGACCCACAGGGATGCAAGCATTTGTGATTAATACGCGGCGCTCACAATTTCAAGACGTTAAAGTACGGCAAGCTTTAGATTACGCATTTGATTTTGAATGGACAAATCAAAACCTTTTTAACGGGCAGTATCGCCGAGCAAACAACTACTTTGAAAACTCTGAACTTGCATCCGACGGACTACCTACGCCGGCAGAACTAGAAATATTGCTGCCCCTTAAAGAGCAAGTTCCGGAGAGTATTTTTACAACACCCTATGTTTCACCCAGTACCAGCAAGCCAAATAGTTTGCGAAAAAACCTCAGAACAGCAACCACTCTATTAAAGTCTGCGGGGTGGACCATAAAAGATGGCAAATTAAGACACCCGCAATATGACCAGCCCATGCAGTTTGAGTTTTTACTTTACCAAAAAGATTTTGAGCGAATTGTTCAGCCCTACATCAAAAACCTCAATAAGCTTGGCATTCAGGCCAGTATACGAGTAGTCGATACTACACAGTATATCAACCGAATGCGTGACTTTGACTTTGATATAATGGTGAGCAGTTTCGGGCAATCAGATTCTCCAGGAAACGAGCAAAGAGACTACTGGCATTCATCTCGAGCAAGTCAAAATGGCTCTCGCAACCTAGCAGGCATTAATGACCCAGTAATCGATCGCTTAGTAGACTTAGTTATTAGCGCGCCAGACAGGGAAACGCTCATTAATCGAACCAGAGTACTAGATCGAATGCTGTTAGCGGGCCACTACGTGATTCCCAACTGGTACAACCCTCTCGACCGAATTGCATACAGCAACAAACTAGCCCGGCCTAGCATCACACCCAAGTCGGGCGTATCCATCGACACATGGTGGATAAAATAAGTCAATGACAGCCTATATCGTCAGAAGACTCCTTCTCATGATTCCTACTCTGTTAGGAATCATGCTCCTCAACTTTGTGATTGTGCAGGCAGCGCCTGGCGGGCCAGTCGAAAAGATGCTTGCGGACATCCAAGGCCTTGATTCTGACGTTCAAGCTCGCTTAGGTGGCTCAGGAGATATGGCCATGAATAGCAGTACTGGATCGAGCAATAGCCAGTACCGCGGCGCCCAAGGCTTAGACCCTGAACTCGTAGCGCGCATCGAAAAACTATACGGGTTTGACAAACCTGCCTGGGAGCGATTCTTTGTAATGATTAAGAATTACGCGGTATTTGATTTTGGAGAGAGCTTTTTCCGCGACAAAAGTGTAACCGACTTGGTGCTCGAAAAGATGCCGGTATCAATTTCTCTAGGCTTGTGGTCAACCTTAATCATCTACTTGATCTCGATCCCCTTAGGAATCAAAAAGGCATTAACGGACGGCTCTAAGTTTGATGTTTGGACCAGCAGCGTCATTATTGTCGGCTATGCGATACCGGGCTTTTTATTCGGAGTCCTACTCATCGTATTTTTTGCGGGAGGGTCCTACTTAGACTGGTTTCCCTTGCGCGGATTGACCTCTTCAAATTTTGAAAGCATGACATTTACTCAACAGATCCTAGACTACGCGTGGCACTTGGTGCTTCCTGTTACCGCGATCGTTATAGGCGGCTTTGCTACCTTAACCATGTTAACTAAAAACTCCTTTCTCGATGAGATAAAAAAACAGTACGTCGTCACCGCAAAAGCGAAAGGCCTTAGCGACAACAGAGTGCTTTACGGCCATGTTTTTAGAAATGCAATGCTGATTGTGATTGCCGGCATGCCTGCCGCACTGATAGGGATATTTTTCACCGGCTCGATGTTAATTGAGGTTATCTTTTCACTTGATGGCTTAGGCTTGCTGGGATTTGAGGCCGTCTTAAATCGCGACTACCCAGTAATGTTCGGCACACTATATGTCTTTACTCTGTTAGGCCTTATTTTAAAACTATTGAGCGACCTGACCTATGTTGTCATTGACCCTCGTATCGATTTCGAAAGCAGAGAAGGATGATGATGTTGGCACTTTCTCCGAGTCGCTGGAGCGCTATTAACCAAAGACGATGGCAAAACTTTCGAGCCAATAAACGAGGCTTATGGTCTCTTAGAATATTTTTGGTCTTATTCTTTATCTCTTTGTTTTCAGAGTTTGTCGCAAACGATAAGCCTCTCATCGTTTCCCATCAAGATACCCTATATTTTCCTATTTTCGAAAGCTACCCAGAAACAGCCTTTGGAGGGGAGTTTGAATCGGAGGCGGACTATCGGGACGAATATGTTGCCGACCTAATTAACAGTAACGGCTGGATGGTATGGCCGCCTATCCGTTACAGCTATGACACGATAAATTATCAACTAAGTAGCCCTGCGCCATCGTCGCCGGATACAGAGAACCTTCTTGGCACAGACGATCAAGCTAGGGATGTCGTCGCTCGCCTGTTGTATGGTTTTCGAATTTCAGTCTTATTCGGGCTTTGCTTAACGCTATTTAGTTCGATTGTCGGTGTTTTGATCGGCGCATTACAGGGCTTCTACGGCGGGAAAGTTGACCTTATTGGTCAACGTATTATTGAGATATGGTCAGGTCTTCCGGTACTTTTTTTACTAATTATTATGACAAGTTTCATCACGCCTAATTTTTGGTGGCTACTGGGCATCATGCTTCTTTTTAGTTGGATGGGGTTAGTCGACGTGGTGCGGGCAGAGTTTTTGCGAGCCCGCAACCTAGAGTACGTTAGAGCAGCCCGCGCGCTTGGCTTAGACAACAAAGGCATCATGTTTACTCATATGCTACCCAATGCCATGGTCGCCACGCTAACGTTTATGCCCTTCATCTTAACGGGGTCAATCACAACACTGACGTCTCTCGACTTCTTGGGCTTTGGATTGCCGCCGGGCTCGCCTTCATTAGGTGAGCTTATCGCTCAAGGGAAGGCCAATCTGCATGCGCCATGGCTTGGTGTGTCAGCATTTATTGTTCTCGCTGTCATGCTATCGCTACTGGTTTTTATTGGCGAAGCGGTGCGCGACGCATTTGACCCGAGGAAGCTATAGTGCCCAACGACAACTCTTCCGCCCTGCTTTCAGTTCGCGACCTTGCCGTTCAGTTTATTGTTGGTAAGCAAAGAGTAAATGCTGTCCACAGCCTGTCTTTCGACCTAGATGCAGGAGAGACTCTCGCAATCGTAGGCGAAAGCGGTTCAGGAAAATCAGTCTCTACACTGTCGATGTTGCAATTGCTGCCAAAAGAAACCGCCTCAAACCCTCGCGGAAAAGTATTATTCCAAGGCATGGACTTGCTACGCTGCACTGACAAGCAAATACGAGGCGTTCGGGGTAATCAGATTGGAATGATATTCCAAGAACCGATGACGTCCCTCAACCCGCTGCATTGTATCGAAAAACAAATAGCGGAAGCGCTGATCCTGCACAAAGGCTATAGAGCGACACAGGCCAGAGAACGGGTGCTAGAGTTGTTAACCTTAGTTGGCATACCATCTCCTGAATCACGACTGAAAGATTACCCTCATCAGCTTTCAGGCGGCCAGAAACAACGCGTAATGATTGCCATGGCGCTAGCGAATGAACCAGACATTCTTATCGCCGACGAGCCTACGACAGCGTTAGATGTGACGGTACAAAAGCAAGTTCTCGAGCTAATAAAATCACTACAAAAAAAATTAAACATGGCCGTTATACTGATTTCACATGACCTAAATGTTGTAAAACACAACGCGGACAAAGTCATTGTTATGAAAGGCGGCTATGTCGTAGAAAGCGACACCTGTGAACAAGTGTTCAGCGCTCCCAAGCACCCTTATACTCGAGATCTAATCTCTGCAGAGCCCAGCGGACAACCCGCACCTGTCGCCTCGAACTCACCAAGCGTATTAACAGCTAATAACATTAACGTTGCATTCCCCATACGAAAAAGTTTCTGGGGGAAAACTCTCGAAAGTCTCCATGCGGTGCAAGACATCTCGTTATCAATTCATGCGGGCGAGACCTTAGGAGTTGTCGGCGAAAGTGGCAGCGGGAAAACCACGTTGGGCCTAGCGATTCTCAAGTTAATTTCATCACATGGTGAGGTTACATTTAATGGCGATAGTATTTCTGAACTTGATCAAGCTGAATTTAGACCTTACCGCAAGGATATTCAGATCGTCTTTCAGGACCCATACGGTAGCTTAAGTCCAAGAATGTCGGTCGCTCAGATTATCGAAGAGGGTTTGAGTATTCATAACATAGGCAAGCAAGAGGAACGAGAAGAGATCCTCATCAGCGCTTTACGAGAGGTTGAGCTTGACCCCGAAATGCGCCACCGCTACCCCCACGAATTTTCTGGCGGACAACGCCAGCGAATTGCAATTGCCCGCGCACTCGCGCTTAAACCAAAACTAATCATTCTGGACGAACCAACCTCCGCTCTCGACCGAACCGTGCAAGTTCAGGTCATTGAATTGCTGAAGCGCCTGCAAGCCAAATACTCAATCGCGTATATATTTATCAGCCACGACCTAGCCGTCGTTAAAGCACTCAGTCATTACGTCATGGTTATGAAGGAAGGCAAAATTATTGAGCAAGCAAGTTGTGCTGAGCTATTTGATTCGCCACAACAGCCGTATACTCAAACCTTGTTGAGTGCAGCATACTTTTACTCTGACGCGTCAGTTAATTAGATTATAGGAGTCAATAATGGGTTTTCTAAGCGGAAAAAAAGCGTTAATCGTTGGCGTTGCCAGCAAACTTTCTATTGCGTCGGGAATTGCCAATGCTTTCTATCGCGAAGGTGCCGAAATCGGGCTGACCTATCAGAATGAAAAACTCAAGAAACGTGTAGAAGGTTTTGGCGAAAATTGGAACGCTGCGTTTACCTTACCCTGCGACGTAGCAAGTGACGATGACATTACGGCACTGTTTCGCGAGATAGACAAAGTTTGGGACGGAATAGATATCCTTGTACACTCGGTTGGCTTTGCGCCAGGCCATGAGTTAGACGGAAACTATGTAGATGTTACGACACGCGAAGGTTTTTCAATCGCCCATGACATCAGCTCTTATAGCTTTGTAGCGCTTGCCAAAGGAGCCCGCGAGCTAATGAAGGATCGCGATGGCAGTCTACTAACACTTAGCTACCTTGGTGCCAACCGAACACTGCCGAACTACAATGTCATGGGTCTTGCTAAAGCGAGTTTGGAGGCAAACGTTCGTTACATGGCAAACGCGCTCGGCCCTGAAGGTACGCGCGTTAACGCGATATCAGCCGGCCCCATACGGACGCTCGCCGCGTCAGGAATTAAAAATTTCAGAAAAATGCTAAGCGAAAATGAGAAGCAAACCCCCTTGCGACGCAATGTAACCACTGAAGAAGTCGGAAATGCGGCCGCATTTTTGTGCAGCGGTCTCGCTAGCGGTATCACTGGCGAAATTCTTTATGTTGACGGCGGTTTTAGTACCACCGCGATGCGTAGCTTTGAGGAATAAAATGGGACTACGTCACTGAACTAATGAGTGCATTCAATTAACCTTCCCTCCTCTTGTTTTTACTCTTGAATATGGACCTATTCAGTGAATCGAACGTTAGCACTATTAGTATTCCTGCTCTCCACAATGGTATTGAGTGGTTGCAGCAACCTTAAAACAGCTACAAAATCTTCCTCGTCGCTAACAAGTTTTCTTGGTTTTTCTGAGCTTCCAGATTGGTATGTCACTAGCCGATACAGCTACCTTGATTCATATTGGATAAAAAATGATTTTGGACACTCAATTCACTACCGCGATATTGGTGAAGGTCCGGTGGTTTTATTGATCCATGGGGAGATGGACTCTGTACATGCATGGGAACCATGGATCGAAACGCTCAGAGCGAATTTTAGAGTCATCGCCATCGACTTGCCCGGCGCGGGGCTAACAGGGGCAACTCACTGTGTCGACGATAACACAAGCACCTGTGCAGACAATTTGTCCCAAGAATACCTAGAACATACGCTTGAGTATTTTATCGAAGACTTGAAGCTGCGCGACTTGAACATCGCCGCGTCGTCTTATGGTGCGTTTCTCGCGGCGAACTACGCGCTGAAGCGGCCCGATAATGTCGAAAAGCTTGTCCTAATTTCTCCCTCGGGATTTCAGCAAGAAACGCCGTCTTCATTAACATTTGCTACTCGCACAAGAGTCATATCTCGCTACTTTCAGCCCTCTGTATTGATCACCAATATAATCAATGATTTTTTTACTGAAACCCCAAGCGTGGCGGATGCGAAACGCTTCTTGCACTTGTCACAAGGGCAAGGCATGCAGGTCTCCAACATCGTGCAACTCCAACTTGTTGAGGAACTAATGGACCATGGCACGACGAGCGACTTTAGCGCGATAGATACCGAAACCGTTGTTTTATGGGGTGAACTAGACGCTTGGAGCTCTTTTGATTTGGCCGAGCGCTGGAGCCAGACGCTGCCGAATGCTCAGCTGGTCACCTATCCAAAGCTCGGCCATATGTTAATGCTTGAGCAGCCAGAACAGACCGTCGCCGATGTCTCGGCTTATTTTCTTGGCGACCCCATGCCGTCTATTGAAGGTTTAGGGATTGGCGGCTCGTTTACGATCGACGACGTTGCAGGCGAGCTAGATAAAGATGAGCTGTTTGGGCCTGACTCACAAGCCGACGAGCAAGAAATGCTAGATGTTCCCTAAGCAAGTTTGCGAAAGTAATGCAATAAAGGAGCGCTAACATAGCGCTCCAGTAAGCGATAGAATTGCTAGTTTAAGTATTTCGCCATCGCGATCTTCCAATCGATTATTTCACTGCCGTCTGAATCAAAAAGTGCAAGACCAACTAGGAACCCATCGGTATGTGGACGCACCCACTTAACCTCTGAAATTAAACGAAACACTTCTTCACTCCGATAGATTTCAACAATTAGGGTATGAATACCTCCGGCGGTCAACTTGCCGTCAACAACAACCTGCATACCGTTCGCGGAAATATCAACAGCTTCACAACGCAGTACGTCCGAGCTAGCCGCGTCTCCAGGTTCTGCTGCGACACGTTCTATAAAGATCTCTGCACCGATATTTAACCGGACTTCATCTCTACGCTCATCAACATCAAAAAACTTACTCAGCTCGTCTTCCATTAAACTCTCTCTTAACCAGACATGCGAATACGACCAATAACTCGCTCTAAACTGTCATCAAAGTCAGCACCATCGCTTAAAATAACCAAGCGCTCGTTTAAAATATCAGCAATCAGTTCAGGCTCATGATATTCACGTTTCTTAATCCCGTACTTATCTACAAATACATAGCGTTTTCTTGCCGCGAATTTAACCGCGAGTTTAAAGCGCTGCTTCCCGTCATCAGCTTCAATCGATACCCAAGCGCCCAATGCCATACTAGACACTTTCTCTAGGGCAACACGCTCCCTATCAAGTCGTTGTGCTTCTTCTTTTCGATCAACAATTTCTTTTGTTCTGCGTGCAATCTCTTCCGCTTTCTGACGCACATTTTGAGCAGCAGCATCCTGTTCAGCTTTGAGCGCTGCCGCTTCATCAAGGGCTTTCTTAGCGGCTTTTTCTCGAGCAACTAGTTGTGCTTTTGCCACCTTTTCTAAACCACTTAGTGTCGTGGACAACACACTCGTATAGCTAACCGGAGCTGGGAGTTTTTTCAAAACTCGTTCCTGCACACGACGATTAAGCGAGCTAATCGAAATACGCTCTAATTTCATACCCAAATGGTTAATCAGCAGGGCTTGCCCTTGCCCGCCAAATATCTTGAGAACCTCAGCACGGACAAAAGTACTTTCATCAATTAGCCAGTCTCCTTCTTGATATCCTCTCGGTGAGACTGGCTCCAAACTGTCTAGACTGACCTCAATCTCAATCGGAATAAACACTTGCTCTTGCGAAGGCTGCCCTTTGAAAATGGCTATTATCTCGTCTGAAAGAACCTGCCACACGTCTTGTGCTACGGCTACGTTGTAACGGTCAAACTCTTCGACCAAATCCTCAACTAGCGTCTCACCGTAACGAAAGGCCGCTTTTCCCTTGTCACAAAATACCGCGCGCATTTTCTTTCCCAAAAGTGTCACCGGCTCAGGCAGCACTTTGTCGGACATCTCTATCTGCACATTTGAAATAAAACGAAACCATTGGTCATTCAAAAATCGTTGTACTACTGGAGAAAGCGCTCTGGAAGAAAACTGTTTGTTTATATAGGCCTGAGCGAATGCATCGCCAAACTGCTTTGCAACGACATCTGACTCTGACAACACTAAGCGCTGCGTAATTTTCGCTTTACGCTCCGCAGCTTCCTGCCAGTATTTCTTCCACCTAGTGTTTGCTTGCACAATTGCGTCAAGCGAAAGTGAGCCACACAGCGCAGCTAGGGTATCGTCGACTAATTGAGGAACCTGTTTTTTTGCTCGCTCAGGGTTTTCACACCACCCAACGAGAGCACTACTCATTGCATCTAACAAGCCCGCCATTGCCTCAACCTGCTTTGACTCCCCCAATGACATGTAGGCAATGCTAAAAACCTGACTACGTGACGAAAGCAAAGATCGCTGCAGTGCTTTATCGAGTGATGATTTTCTTAACCAAACATCAAAGCAGCGATCCACGATGAACATCAGGTTCATCGCGCGCACTGAAAAGCGATCCTGAGGTGCCAAAAGCTGACGAGCATCAGATAACGCCATTACCGAAGCTTCTTGGCTATCGTTCATGCTCTGCAAAAAACGGCGTGTTATGTCACGGCATTCTTGCTCGTCAATAGCCACATACTTAATTTCGGGAACGCGTAATTGCGAAGCTACAAATCTAAGGCTGTCTGTAATTGGTCTGTTAGGAGGCACTACGATGACAAAGTTCCATATAGTTTATTACCCTCAGTATAGAAGCTTTCACTGTGATTTCAGTGAAAACGCCAGATTTATGATTTGTGCCATGTTAGCCTCCAAACGCCATTGCAATACACGCCCGTATAGCGCAACATACATGGCTATTCTGCCACCGAAAATTAATTCACTAAACATCGGTTTCTTATAAGAATTATGCAATGAAGTAGGCTTTTTAAATGACCAGCAAATTAGAAAATGTAAACGTGCACTCCCAAGAGATTTTGATCACACCGGGCCAACTAAAAAAAGATATACCTCTTACAGAGGGTGCGTCAGAAACGGTTTTAAAAGGCCGTGAGACGATTAACAATATCCTTGACCGTAAAGATAAGCGTTTGTTTATCGTTATTGGTCCCTGCTCAATACACGATATTGAAGCCGCTAAAGACTATGCCCAAAGGCTAAAAACGTTAGCTGAAAAAGTAAGCGATACACTCTACTTGGTAATGCGCGTTTATTTCGAAAAGCCACGTACGACGGTCGGCTGGAAAGGTCTTATCAATGACCCTCATCTGAATGACTCTTTCGAAGTAGAGGAAGGCTTACATATTGGTCGTCAGCTTCTTGTCGACATAAACGAAATTGGCCTACCTACTGCGACAGAAGCGTTAGATCCAATTTCTCCACAGTACCTTCAAGACACGATTGCTTGGTCTGCAATTGGTGCAAGAACCACCGAGTCGCAAACGCATCGTGAAATGAGTAGCGGCCTATCTGTTGCGATTGGTTTCAAAAATGGTACCGATGGAGGTTTGGAAGTCGCCACGAACGCACTCAACTCTGTTTCTCACCCGCATAGTTTTCTAGGGATTAACCGAGAAGGCCAAGTTGCTGTTATCAGAACGAAAGGTAACCCATACGCCCACGTGGTATTGCGAGGCGGCGGTGGCAAGCCAAACTATGACTCAGTCAACGTTGCTGTTTGTGAGCAAGCCTTAGAAAAGGCAAACCTTAAAAAGAACATTATGATCGACTGTAGCCATGCCAATTCGAGCAAGGACCCAGCGTTGCAACCACTAGTGATGCAGGATGCGACCAACCAGATCATTGAAGGTAATAAGTCTATCGTTGGACTGATGGTTGAAAGCAACATCGCTTGGGGTAACCAGTCTATCCCGAAAGACTTGAGCGAGCTTACTTACGGTGTATCTGTTACCGACGCATGTATTGACTGGGAAACCACCGAAAAGGCTATTCTCGATATGCATGAAAAGCTAAAGACTGTTCTACCGAACCGTTAATCTGAACAGGTTTTACATCAGAAAGAATTGAAGGCGCCTCTATGGCGCCTTTTTTCTGGTCATTTGCTGACCTTTTTTGTCACCTATTTCTCGTAAGCCTAATCGTCTGACGCCAACGAAAACTCTAAGCTATTGATTATTAATATATAAATTTATTGGCACACGTTTAGCAAAGTATTTAATAGCTTAGGCAGTCAACGCGATACCCAACCCTACCGATCGCGATCGACACCGTTGATGTCAGTTCAGGAGAAAGGAAATGATGAACGTACATGAGTTAACCAACAAGACAGACGACACCGTACTGGCGGCTGATGAGCATGTCTTGGTTAGTAAGATAGAGCGATCTAAAGGCTTCAAGCGAGCGGATGAATATGAATCATTTACTATCAGACGCACAGAAGTGGTACCGAACCTATTAGTAGTCGGAACCACCGAGCAAAGTTAAAAATCGATGCGACACTAAGCCTTTATCCAACAGCTTGTTGCGCAACATCTATATCCTTCTGATTTTTAACGTAAAGTTCGTCTACGCTAAACTGATCCGCGTCTTTTAGACCACCGCAACTAACCTTGATGTATTCAACGTCGCCGGCAAAATCAAGACTTACGTTGCCTGACAACATAACAGATCCGGGAGCCTCAATACGCTGCTCATCGATCAATACCGACGACTCGCCTTTCGCGTCTCTGTAAGTTAGCCACAATGAAACAGGTGAACCCGGCACTGTTGAAAAACCAAGCCACGCAGCCGTATTAATGAATATCTGCTTTGGCACCCGATACGTGGGCTTGCTTTCGACCTTAGGTTTTCGCAACATTTTTAGAAAACCTAAGCGCGTTTTTTCGTTGGAAAAGTCTTTTGGCGTCTCGGTTTCGGAAAATTCCGACAACGGAACATTGCAAATAGCGCGTAGTTTGATGAGCTGAGTAGGAAGATTTTGCACAAATAACTCCTCGTGATTGATAACGCTAATGTAGCGTCATCTTGAGGCAGTTGCTGGTAAAAAGACGCATAGTCCCTGTGCGCTCTACCACAGTGGTACAAAGCAGCACCGAAGTCCAACGCACTGTAACGCAAGTTTATAGCGAGTTAACTTTCCTCGCGCCATTTAAGTTTATCGCGCAGGGTCACGACATCACCAACGAGGATGATGGTAGGCGCTTTCAATGAGCTCTGTTTAAACTTTTCATAAAGATCACCGACCGTTCCGGTTAACACTTGTTGATCGCGCGTCGTGCCTTTGGATATCAGGGCAGCAGGTTTATCTTTCGACATCCCGTGGTCGATCAAACAGCGACATATGGTATCCAGTGCTGAGAGGCCCATATAGAAGACTAAGGTCTGCTGGTCATGAATCAATTCAGCCCATGGCAAATCATGGCTATCATCCTTCAAATGGCCCGTGATAAAACGGACCGACTGAGCGTAATCGCGATGCGTTAACGGAATACCTGAATAGGAGGCGCAGCCTGCTGCAGCAGTAATCCCAGGCACCACTTGGAACGGAATATTATGCTCCGCTAGGGTTTCAATTTCCTCTCCACCACGACCAAATATAAAGGGGTCTCCACCCTTAAGCCGAAGCACGCGAGCTCCCTGCTTTGCATGGTTAACTAACAGTTGATTGATCGACTCTTGAGGAACCAAATGTCTAGAACGCTCTTTGCCTACGTTTATTTTCTCGGCGTCTTGTCGAACCAACGCCATCACGTCGTCAGAGACTAAGCGGTCATAAAACACAATGTCGGCCTGGCGTATTAAGCGAAGCGCTTTAAACGTCAACAAGTCGGGATCACCAGGCCCGGCTCCAACAAGATAGACCTCTCCGCTGGCGTTTTGGTTGGTACTTTTCTGCGAAAGACTATGTTCAATTAGCTCGCGAGCCTTCGCTTCCTCTCCGGAGAAAATCAAGTCTGCAAAGCGGCCCTCCAAATGACGCTCCCAAAAACGGCGCCGGCTATTCAGATGCTCAAACTTGTTCTTAACTTTACCGCGGTACTCAGTCGCTATCGACGCCATGCGGCCAAAAGCATGAGGAATAGTTGACTCCAATCGGCTCCGCAATAAGCGCGTCAGGACCGGTAGTTCGCCACTACTAGAGACAGCTGCAATTATCGGCGATCGATCAATAATCGATGGAAACACAAAGGTACTTAGCGCCGCGTTATTAACGACATTAACTGGTAAGTTACGAGCTTTTGCAGTCTTCGCGATAGCGTCATCGCTATCGCGATCTCCATAAGCGGCAACAACAAACTGAACAGATGACCAGTGCGCATCACTAGCTTTGTCAACCACCGTTACTAGGCCCGAATCCAATAGCTCTTTCGCCACAAGGCTCGCGTCAGCCCAAGTTACATAGCATCCAGCCTTAGTGAGCACTTCTATCTTTCGTTTCGCAGCGTCAGTACTTCCGAATACCAACGCGTTGGACGAGGAGACCTTAAAAAATAGCGGTAAAAAATCCATTATTTGGCGTTGATCACGCTAAGGCCACCCATATAGGGAACCAGAACTTCGGGGACTAGAATAGAACCATCTTCCTGCTGATAGTTTTCCATTACAGCGATCATGGTGCGACCGACCGCTAGCCCTGAGCCATTGAGTGTGTGAACAAGTTGAGGTTTATTTGTCTCAGGGTCCCTGAAGCGTGCTTGCATGCGCCGAGCCTGAAAATCTTTGGTGTTGCTGCACGACGAAATTTCACGGAAAGCACTCTGGCCCGGCAACCAAACTTCTAAGTCATAAGTACGCACCGCCGAAAAACCTAAGTCTCCGCCACAAAGAAGAACCACTCGATAAGGCAAACCCAGCTTCTGAAGAATCCCTTCCGCATGCGATGTCAGGGCTTCCAATGCAGCTTCAGATTCAGATGGTTCAACGATCTGTACCATTTCTACTTTGTCGAACTGATGCTGACGAATTAAACCTCTTACATCGCGACCATAAGAGCCCGCCTCACTTCTAAAGCAAGGTGTATGGCAAACTAACTTAAGCGGCAGCTGCTTATAATCAATAATCTCGCCACGAACCAAATTCGTTGCAGGGACTTCTGCGGTAGGAATTAAATAGAACTCCCGATCGCCCTGGAGCTTAAACAAATCTTCTCCAAACTTAGGCAATTGACCGGTACCATATAATGACTCCTCATTAACGATATAAGGAAGATAGGCTTCTTCGTATCCGTTTTCATCGATATGCGTATCAATCATAAACTGCGCCAGTGCACGGTGCAGGCGAGCTAGTTCACGGCGCAATACAACGAACCTTGAACCCGTTAATTTACTTGCGGCTTCAAAATCCATTCCGCCTTTTAGCTCGCCCAACGCCACATGATCCTTGACCTCAAAATCAAACTGCTTAGGCTCGCCCCAGGTACGCACTTCAAGGTTATCTGACTCATCAACGCCTTCAGGGACGTCCACGTCAGGAATATTCGGCATACCAGATAATATCTCGGTGAGTTGGTCCTGAAGCGCTTTCAAAGCAGCTTTCTCAGTTTCCAACTTAGCGCCAATCTCATCCATCTGTGCAATCAGAGGAGCAATATCTTCACCAGACGCTTTTGCTTTCCCGATAGATTTTGAACGCGTGTTTCGCTCATTCTGCAACACTTCCGTCGAGGTTTGCAGTGCTTTACGTTCTTCCTCAAGTGCCGCAAACGCAGCAACATCAAACACATATTTCTTTTTCGCTAAACGTGATGCGATATCGGCAGCATCCGTTCGAACTAGTTTTGGATCTAACATGGTTTCTTATCTTGCATAAATGATTAAAAAATACTCCTAGCGCCAAAGATACCGACACTCAGTACCAAGACGCATAGGACAACAGAACCTAATATGTACAGCAATGCAGACAGAAGCTGTCCGCTTTCAATCAATTGGAATGTGTCCAACGAAAATGTTGAAAAGGTCGTAAAGGCACCCAAAAATGCAGTCATAACATACGGCCGTATGGAGGGGTTTACGATTCCCTTTTCTGCAATCAGCACAAAAAGCACACCCATAACAAAAGAGCCAACCACGTTGACCGTAAACGTACCCCAAGGAAAATTGTGCGTCCCTACCCACTTCAACGCACCGTAGCGCGCTAGCGTACCTAACGCGCCAGAAAATGCGACGATAATTAGATGTATCATAGTCAATCCTTTGTCACTATAAAGCTTTCATAATTGGATGACAGAAACCCTTAAAGACGCTTCGTTATTCGGCTTAAACCGCACGGATTTCTCGCTCTATCTCTTTAATGCAAGCGCTGCACAGGCAGCACTTCTGTGGGTAATCCTGCTTGAGTTTTTCGCGTAGCAAAGCCGAAAAATCCGCATCAAAGCACCAACACTTCGTCAGTTTGGTAGATCCTGACTCGGCCATCGCACACTCGTTGCTGCTATGACATCGAGGGCACTCGCCTTCAGTCACTACTTCAACTCAAATCGCGACTCAGCACGATTTTTAACGACTTGGTCTGGGCTGAAAAGCTGGCAACTCATTGCCACATAGACACCTTGTTTACTAGATTTCAACGCCCCGATTGCAAACGCGGCGTTGAATAAACCATCCGTATCCTTAAACCTCAAAGGCCGCATTGCTCCAAAAAGGACAATTGTCTTACCCGTAATACCTTCAAGAAAAGTAGCAGTTTCTACCATCGTGTCGGTGCCATGCGATACAAGAATATTCTTATGCGGACACGCCTCTATCGCAGACTTTAGATTTTCTCTGTCTTCAGCGGTTATTTCTAAGCTATCTTTATAACAAATCGGTTCGACATCAAATTTTTCAGCAATGCCAATACGCGCTATTTCGTCCGCTAATACTGACTCGACGACTTTGTATTCACTCAATGAATCAAAGTAGTCTTTATCTATGGTGCCACCCATGGTCAATAGCTTAATGGTCACGCTTTGCACCTGTTTTTTTCCTACGATTTTTACTTGATCGGCGGCTACCATATTCTTTAGAGGCAGCCTTACGAACCAGCTTCGTTTTCGATTTAGCGTCCATTTTATGAGAAGGCGTCGCGAATGGATTATCACCTGACTTAAAATCAAAGCGTATAGGCGTGCCCTGGACTCTCAGCACCTTGCGGAAAGTTTTTTCCAAATATCGACGATAACTCGCAGGGATATCGTCAGTTTTAGAGCCATGAACAATAATTCTAGGTGGGTTGGAGCCGCCCTGATGTGCATAGCGGAGCTTAATTCGTCGCCCTCTAACAACCGGTGGCTGATGGTCAGAAACACAATCAACCAACAACTCAGTTAGGCGGTTGGTAGACCATTTGGCGAATGCTGACGCATAACCATTATCAATCGACTTGTATAGATCCCCTACCCCGGTACCGTGCTTAGCAGAAATAAAGTGAAGCTCTGCATAATCAAGAAATACTAAGCGGCGATTCAGTTCTGTTTTAACCGTCTTACGGTCTTCTGGGGTCATACCGTCCCATTTATTGACCGCAATCACCAACGCGCGGCCAGCATCCATTGCAAACCCGATCAAATGAAGATCCTGATCCACCACGCCTTCACGCGCGTCAATAACAATGACAACGACATTTGCGTCTTCAATTGCCTGCAAGGTTTTGATAATACTAAACTTTTCGACACTTTCTTTGACATTTTTCCGGCGTCTTACACCCGCAGTATCGATCAAGGTGTATGGCTTGTCTCGTCGCTCATAAGGAATATAAACGCTATCCCGTGTGGTGCCAGGCTCGTCATAAACGACCACGCGGTCTTCGCCCAACAAGCGATTAACTAACGTTGATTTACCGACGTTAGGCCGCCCGATGATGCCGATACGACAGCCAGATTGACCATCATCTTCGTTCTCTACTTGCTCTGGAAACGCCTCAAGCGTTTGCTCGATTAGCGACCTTATTCCGCGGTTATGAGATGCCGCTGTGAGCCGAATATCAGCCATTCCCATTCGATAGAAATCAGTCGCCACCAAATCTTCGTTCAGGCCATCTATTTTGTTAATGACCAAGGTACACGTTTTACCGGTCTGACGAATGTGTTTAGCAATCGCCTCATCTGTTGGAGTAAGTCCATCTCGCGCATCGACAACGAACATAACGACATCTGCTTCTTCGATCGCTAACAGTGACTGTTCAGCCATTGCCGCATCTATCCCGACCTCATCGCCGCTAATGCCACCCGTATCAATCACGATATAGGATTTTTCGAGCGATCGACCTTCACCGTACTTCCTATCGCGAGTTAGCCCCGGATAGTCCGCTACGATGGCATCGCGAGAGCGAGTAAGACGATTAAATAAGGTAGATTTACCAACATTTGGGCGCCCTACCAAGGCAATCACTGGAATCATTTAGTTATAAACTCATTAACGGTAAATGTGGTACGCAACCAGATAGCCATCGCGCGCATAAAAATATAAATGATCACCCCATACAAGCGGGTCGCCCATCACTCCGTCACGGTCAGGTCTAATTCGCGCGACGAGCTTGCCTTTATCTTCTGTAAAAACATGCACATAACCTTCAAAGTCGTCTACGAACAACAAGGTTTCAGCAGACGTTAAGCTGCCAGTGCGTCGGTATTTCAAAAGCGATGACTGCCATGCCTTGTTGCCATTTGTGCTATTAACGCCAACGATCGTTCCGTCATCTAGACTGACAAACGCTCTGTTCTCACTCGCGGTCATACCGTTAAAAGAGGACATGGGTTTAGCCCAAACTTCTCCGCCGGTACGCCGGTCGATCGCTACGAGATTGCCCTGATAGCCGACGGCATAAACTCGATTATCAATCACCACCGGCGCGCCATCGACATCAACAAGACGCTCTAGCTCCGTTCGCCCCTTGGGCACTCCAACATTGATCTCCCACTGAACCACACCGGTACGGGCATCAAAGGCGATTAATTCACCATTAGCGAATCCCGTCACCACTTGCCCTTCTTTCACAACCGGCGTTGGATTTCCGCGCAAAGTAAGCGCAGGTGCTGCGTTATCGTATTGCCAAAGTAAATTACCTTCGGAAGCGTCATGTGCAAACACAGAGCCATCTGTTGCATGGACTACGACAACTCGACCATCCGTCCCTGCAGGGGAAACAATTTCGCTAGACAGCTTACGCCGCCAACGTGGATTGCCTGACTCTCGGTCGACGCAAACAAGGTCACCTTGAGCCGTGCTGTAGTAAAGACAAAGCTGATCTAGCGCAAGACCACCAAGCACTCGCTCAGCTAAATCTCGCTTCATGACCAGTTTACCGGTCTCTAGGTTGACATAACTGAGCACACCGTCCGCATCGATCGTAACAATATTGTCGCCAATAACGACTGGACTCAATTCTAAACCTAATCCATCGTCGCCAGCACCAACCGGAGACTTCCACATTCTTTTCATCCACACATCGCGCTCAAAGTCTTGCAACTCTGTAGGGGGGTTGACCTGCTCGGTGCTACACCCAGAAACGACGGCGAGAACGCACAAAAATAATGTATTAAGGACAAGGCCCTTGTTGCGTAAAACGTTGCGCACAGAGATTCCCTAGTGACTATCGTGAGAAACGCCGAGACTTGCCAATTTCACAAGTAGAAGCGGTTGCTGTTGAGGGCTTTCTTTCACCAAATTATAAGCCGCATTGTAAGCATCGATTGCTTCTGCTTCCTGACCTTGACGAAGGAGTATGTCACCCTTGATTTCTAGGAATTGACTCTCAAACTCTTGCTCGTTTGCTACTAACAAACCTAGTGCTTCGTCGGCTTTTCCTTGGTCAGCTAATACTCGTGCTAAACGGCTATTCGTGACATCGATAAGGCGACCATCAGTCGTCTGCTGTTTAACCCACTCTAACTCCGCAATTGCCGCGTCGAGCTCTCCTTTTTCTATTGCATCCTTAGCCATAAACAAAGCGGCATAAACACCGTACTCGGTATCTCCAAAACGCTCTTTTAACTGACTAGCGAAAAAATCGATACCAGTTGTCGCAATAGGGTTGGGCCCTGATGAGGCATTCGCAGACAAAAGCTGCTCATATAACGCTGACGCTTCAGTTTTGCTTTCGATTACTGAGCTTTGATAAAACTTCCAGCCAAAAATAATCAATAACGCCGCGGCAATGGCAGACAATACGCCCGTTCCATTCTCACTCCACCAATTTTTGATCGCTGCGATTTGTTCTTCTTCTGTTCTTAGCTCTGCCACAATTAACTCCTACCCCGATTAAGCGAAAAATTCTGTTAATACTTGGCTGAGATCTGTTGCCTCAACCGTTTGTTGGTCTTTTTCCAATTTCAAATACTTTATAACCACCTGACCGCGTTCTAACTCTTGCTCACCGAGAATTAGTGCCACGCTGGCGCCGGAGCGATCAGCTTTTTTCATTTGGCTTTTAAAACTTCCACCGCCAAGGTTTTGTAACACTCTTAACTTACACTGCTCTCGAACCACTCTCGCGGTTTCAAATGCTTTTTCTGAAGTGCCTTCGCCACTAGCGACAACAAATACATCGACATTCGAGCGCACATCTGAGGGCACAACGTTCAGCTCTTCCAACAAAAGAACCAGCCGCTCCACGCCCATGGCGAAACCAATGCCCGGCGTTGGTTTACCACCAAGCTGTTCAACAAGTCCGTCGTAGCGACCGCCTGCGCAAACAGTACCCTGTGCACCCAATGCATCAGTCACCCACTCGAAAACAGTTTTCGAATAGTAATCCAGACCACGCACCAAATTCGCATTAATTTCGTATTTCACTCCCGCTAAATCCAGCAAGCGAAGTAATGAGCTAAAATGCGAATTCGAGTCTTCCCCAAGAAATTCACTCAGCTTAGGCGCACCCTTCAAAACCGACTGTGTCGACGCGCTCTTCGTATCCAATATTCGTAATGGGTTCGTTGCCAACCGGCGCTGGCTGTCCTCATCTAACAAATCAAAGTGCTGCTCTAGATAGATGCATAGCTCTTTTTTGAAGGCCGCTCGCTCTTCGGGCGAGCCCAAAGAGTTAATTTGCAGCGTCACATTCTCAGATATGCCTAACTTTTCCCACAACTGAGCAGTCAGAATGACTAACTCTGCATCGACATCGGGCGTCGCAATGCCAAAACACTCGGCACCTATTTGTTGAAACTGACGATACCGGCCTTTTTGCGGCCGCTCGTGCCGAAACATTGGCCCGGCATACCATAACCGCTGTGTTTGATTGAATAGCAAACCGTGTTGATCGGCAGCACGGACACAACTCGCGGTACCTTCTGGGCGCAGCGTTAAGCTGTCACCGTTACGGTCATTAAAGGTATACATCTCTTTCTCGACGATATCAGTGACTTCACCGATCGAGCGACAGAATAGCTCTGTTTGCTCGACAATCGGCATACGAATTTCCTGATAGCCGTAGGAATGCAACAACCCTTTCACGACACCTTCAAAGTATTGCCAAACAGGAGAATCTGCAGGTAACAGATCATTCATCCCTCTGATTGCTTGTATTTTTGCCACTTCTTTCCCTAAACAAATATTTTAATCATCAAATAGTAAGAACTAAGCTTTAACGATCAAAGACTCGAGTTCTTCTTGCTTTTTTGCTGCTTTTTCGCGAATCGTCGCTTCTAACTGGTCGACTAACGAAGCATTATCTAGCTTATGATCTGGCGTACCATTTACATAAACCAAGTTATTCGGACTACCGCCAGTAAGTCCTACGTCCACTTCCTTCGCTTCGCCGGGCCCGTTAACAATGCAACCTATAATCGCCACATCCAACGGAATCGCGATATCTTCTAGACGCGTTTCTAGCTCATTGACGGTGGTAATCACATCGAAATTCTGACGCGAACAACTCGGGCAAGCAATGAAGTTGATGCCTTTGGAGCGCAGCTTCAAACTTTTGAGAATGTCATAACCGACCTTGATCTCTTCAACTGGGTCTGCCGCAAGCGACACACGAATTGTATCGCCAATCCCATCCATCAATAACATACCCAAACCGACCGCCGACTTTACCGCACCGGCTCGAAAACCGCCCGCCTCCGTAATCCCCAAGTGCAAGGGCTGCTCAATTTGTGATGCGATCCCGCGATAGGCTGCGACGGTCATGAATACATCAGAGGCCTTCAGACTGACTTTAAAGTTGTCAAAATTATGTCTATCTAAGATATCCACATGCCGCAGCGCCGATTCAACGAGGGCATCAGGCGTTGGCTCGCCATACTTTTTTTGCAGGTCTTTTTCGAGAGAACCCGCATTCACACCGATTCGAATCGGTATGCCATTGTCTTTGGCACAATCAATCACGGCACGAATACGTTCTTCTTTTCCGATGTTTCCTGGATTGATGCGCAAGCAGTCAACACCATAGCTCGCGACTTTTAAGGCAATTTTATGATCAAAATGAATATCTGCGACCAAAGGAATTTCAGACTGTTTCTTTATTTCTTTAAACGCTTCCGCCGCATCCATGCTAGGAACAGACACTCTAACGATATCGGCACCCGCGTCTTCTAAGGATTTAATCTGCGCAACCGTTGCGTTGACATCACACGTTTCCGTATTGGTCATACTCTGCACTGCAATCGGGGCGTCACCGCCAACAGCCACATCGCCGACCATTATCTGTTTCGATACTCGTCGCTTAATGGGTGATTCAAATTTCATATGATGCCTATTTCTCTCTCAATCCAGTACAAATTCAGCTCGCCCATTTCGACGCGTCACACTCGACAGGTCATATTGACTACCTAAGTAAGACACCTTCGCAACCCTGGCGTTGCCAAGCACGACTCGATACGGCCGCGGACCGTTATAAACCACTCGATCACCCGCACGCTGAAGTCGCGCTATTGGCGTACGCTGCTCACCATTTACCAGCTGAAACCAACAGTCGTCCTCAAACGTTATCACTAACGCTGACAACGCGCTATCAGCTGTGCGCTCAGTGACTTGCGCAGACTCGTCTGTTAAAACGGATAATGGCTCTCGTACTTGTAATTCGGCGTCTCTTTCACTTTTTAGTTCCGCAATTCCCGACTGAGGTTCGAGCGAATAAGGCTCCGAAGAACGATCACTCTCGTCTGAGACCGAATCAGACGAGTCGCCGTTTACGCTCGTTTCGACCGATACATCATCACCCTCGATCAAGCGTTCATTGTCGGGCTTAATATTCTGACGCTCGCTACCCTCTGTCAGTTTTTCAGGCGCTGGAGTAAAGATATCTTCGGCACGCATGTTGGCTAAACTCTGCTCTTCAATCTCCTCAACAGGTGTTTCAATTTGACTGTCGTCAAGAGATTCTGCGGGCCTCAGTGCTGCTTCAGTCTGAACGGTCGGTTGCGCCGCGCGACTGGCACCCAAAGGCGTAATTTCTTTGACGTCAGTCTTTAAAAGATAAAATACCGAAGCAGCGCCAAAACAAAGCAAGCCAATCGCTAACCCCGCCTGCTGAAACAGTTTTTTGCGTGTTTTATGTAGACGGGCCTTTTCAGCTAGCTCTTTTTCTTTCTGACGACCTTCTTTTAGCTTAAGCAAACGCTGATCCAGCAACCCGACCATTCGCTCTTCGTGTAAACCCACTAAACGACAATAAGAACGAAAATAACCTTTCAAAAAGACATCACTGTCAAAGTCATCGTATAGATCTCTCTCCATCGAAAGCACAACTGTGCTGCGTAAATGCAAAGAGCTCGCTACCTGCTCTATCGAAAGAGGTACTTCTTCACGGGCCGCTCTTAGTATTGCGCCAGGGTGAGCAGAAACATCTAGCTTCTTTTCTTCATCTGCCATGCAGTCAGCCCTTTCCCAGCAACAATTTATACTGACCATATTCCGAAGAATTTGGGTAGAGTTCCTCTAATAACGCACCAAAACTAGCGACCTGTTCAGCACTTCCGTAGAAATGCGCAATGCGTATACCCTGCCACAAACTTTGGGGCGAATGTCGCAAGCCTTGCTGGGCAATAAGACGAATTAATCTATTGTAGAACTTGTTGGCCGAATCAAACGACTCTCGCTCAATGTAGAGTTCAGTAATTCCAGACAACGCTCGCCCATTCAGCCGATCAAGCTTCAGTGTTTTCTCATAGGCAGTAATAGCGGCCACACTGTTGCCCAATTTAAGATTGCACAGCGCCACATTTGTATAAATGCCCGCACGCCCCACATAGCCTGTATCTTTCGAAGCAATTTCAAATTGCGATAATGCTTCTTTATAACGCCCCTCGGAAAACAAGAATGCTCCGTAATACGTGCGCCCACGCGTATAGGTTTCGTCATAATCCAGCGCATTCAGAAACAGCTCTTCGGCAAGTTTGCTCTCGCCGTCTTCATGATAAATTAGGCCAAGCGCACTAGTCGCTGCAGCATTATTCTCGTCAATCTCTAACGCCCGCTGCAAATGCTTTCGGGCTCGCGCATATTCATCTCGCTTGATGTACTCAAGACCCAGCTGAACATATCGTTTTACCGCTTCTTCTGTATCGGCTTTTCGAGTGAACGAGCTGTTAGTCGTAGTCACACAGCCCGAGACTAAAAGAGCAATTGAAACCAATAATGCGCCAAGTTTTATATTCATCCAGTGATTGCTACCCGTTGAGTTGTTGCAAATTAATATAGCGCTCACTGCGCCGAGTTTTGTCCTCGACCAAGCCAACTAACTGGCCACACGCCGCATCTATGTCGTCACCACGCGTAGTCCTCACGGTGGTAATGTATCCAGCTTTCGTTAACCAATCCTGAAAACAACGAACTTCTGTATTGCTCGGCTTTTTATAACCACTACCCGGAAAAGGGTTAAAGGGAATCAAATTAATTTTGCACGGAAAATCTTTTAACAGTTCAATCAATTGGTCTGCATGAACCTTTCGGTCATTGACACCCGCAAGTAATGTGTACTCGATCGTTGCCTTGCGTTTGTCCGACAAGTTACTTAGATAGTTTTTCGCCGAATCAAGTAGCATAGCAATCGGATATTTTTTGTTAACCGGCACTAGTTGGTTACGCAATTCATCGTTAGGAGCGTGCAAAGAAATCGCCAACGATGCATCAGTAAGCCCATTCATTTTATCAATAGCCGGAACAACGCCTGCAGTGCTAATCGTGACTCTGCGCTTTGAAATACTATAGGCAAAATCGTCCATCATCAGGTCGATGGAATCCATCACATTATCAAAGTTAAGTAAGGGTTCGCCCATTCCCATCATAACAACATTGGTAACGGGACGATCTTTGGTACGGTCCAGGTCCTCAAACGAAGCAATAGCATTCCATATCTGACCTACTATCTCTTCTGCACTGAGGTTTCGGTTAAATCCCTGTTTACCGGTAGAGCAAAAACTGCAATCAAGTGCACAACCAATTTGCGAAGAAATACACAACGTGCCCCGGTTACCCTCTGGGATCAACACCGTCTCGATGCTACTGCCACCCGGCATCTTCATCAACCACTTACGCGTACCATCTTTTGAAATCGCCTGATACGTAATTTCAGGCGCCTGCACGATAGCGATTTCCTTCAACTTTTCGCGTAGCACTTTACTGATATTACTCATTTCGTCAAAATCCATGACGCCATACTGATGAATCCATTGCATCACCTGTTTAGCCCTAAAAGGCTTCTCTCCAAGATCAGCAAAAAAATCAATCATCTTTTGTCGGGGCATGCCCAGCAAGTTGATTTTATTCAGCGGATTAGCGGTTGATTCTGACATACGTTTTGACCAATTTGTGACAGCTATAATACGAAGAAAAGCAGGAGCCCTTCTGGAGTCCTGCTTTACCTTGTCTTAATTAACAAAGACTAGCTTCGTGAGCAAACTTCTTCTGCGTTAAAAAAATACGCAATCTCACGCGCCGCTGACTCAGCTGAATCTGAACCATGTACTGCGTTCGCATCAATAGAGTCTGCGAAATCTGCACGAATAGTGCCTTCGTCAGCTTCTTTAGGGTTAGTAGCACCCATCAAGTCGCGATTTTTTGCAATAGCACCTTCGCCTTCTAGAACCTGAACAACGACTGGTCCAGATGTCATGAATGCCACTAAGTCACCAAAGAAAGGGCGCTCTTTGTGCTCTGCGTAAAAACCTTCTGCTTTTTCTTGTGACAACTGTTGCATTTTAGACGCAACAATTTGAAGACCATTTGTTTCGAAACGACTATAAATTTTACCGATTACGTTTTTTGCAACGGCATCAGGTTTGATGATCGAAAGGGTTTTCTCTACAGCCATGAAATATCTCCAGCTTAAGGTTAAAAGGACAAACAAAGTAGGTAAAAATTTTGTGGCAAATTATACGCAGCTCTACCAAGAAAAGACACGCTAATAAGAGCAATTAACGAATGTTAACTCGCGACTATCCCTCGCAGGCCCTCGCGACGACAGCGTTAATGACGCGCGCAGCTTCAACCAATTCGGAAGCTGTCGAAAACCGACCGAAAGAAACCCGCAGCGAAGCCAAGGCTAACTCACTCGACACCCCCATCGCCGTCAATACGTGCGAAGGCGAAAGCGACGCCGACGTACAAGCAGACCCCGAACTTATCGCCAACTGCGGGAGCGCGGTCAACAGCACCGGCCCATCAATACCCGAAACGCTAAAGTTAACAATCCCAGGTACGCAAAACTCCTGATCGCCATTTAAGGTAATAGCCGACGTGCCTGACAGATCGTTCAAAAAGCAAGAGCGAAGCGTTTGTACCGCATCCTGTTCGCTTGTCATCAGCGCTCCAGCAACGGCAAAGCTTTCACCCATTGCTGCAATTTGATGCGTGGCCAGTGTCCCTGAGCGCATCCCTCTCTCATGCCCACCGCCATGAATGAGCGGCGCGATAGATAATCCCTCCCGGCGTCTCACATACAAAGCCCCTACACCTTTTGGGCCGTATATCTTGTGCGCGCACATCGACATTAAATCGACCGGCGTGTTTTGCAAATCTATCTCAAGCTTCCCAACGCTCTGCGCAGCATCAACGTGAAATACAATATCGCTACCTGACGCTAAATTGGCTATGCCCTCAATATCGTTTATCACGCCCGTTTCGTTATTAACATGCATAAAACTTAGCAAACGAGTGTCTTTACGGATAAGTGGCGCAACTAGTTCAGAGGTAATCCTTCCGCTAACGTCAGGAACAATATACGTGACGTCAAACCCGAGCTGCTCCATATACTCAAAACAGTCCAACACCGCCTTATGCTCTGTAGCAGAGGTAATGATATGCCCACCGAGCCCCTTAAATTGCTCTAGGTATCCTTTGATCGCAAGATTGTTAGCCTCTGTGGCACCGCTTGTCCAAACAATTTCTCGCGTATCAGCTCCGATCAGCGTCGCCACCTGCTTACGCGCTTTTTCAACGGCAGCTTCGGCCTGCCAACCAAGCATATGCGAGCGCGAAGCTGGGTTAGCAAAACAACCATCAATGGTTAGAAATGATGTGAGCACATCAGCAACGGCAGGGTCCATCGGCGTCGTCGCCGCATAATCGAGATAAATCAAAGATGACATAAAATCTTATACTTGAAGGGGTTCGCTATGGATAAGATCAGCACGCTGATCTTGGCGCTCAGCCGTTACTTGCACTTCGTGTTTATTCATCAGGTCGCGCAAACTAATGTCACTGAGAAAGTTATGTATCTGCGAGCTTAAATCCGACCAGAGGTGATGCGTTAGGCATTTCTCACCTTTCTGACAATCGCCTTTTTGCTTGCACTTCGTCGTGTCGACCGACTCATCAACCGCATCAATTATTAGTGCGATGGAAACCTTGTCATCGGATTGATTAAGCTCATACCCACCACCAGGCCCTCGAACACTTTTAACTAGAGACGCATGCTTGAGCTTAGAAAATAGCTGTTCAAGATAAGAAAGAGAGATTCCCTGGCGTCGCGAAATATCCGCTAAAGCAATCGGGCCACCGCAAGAATGAAGTGCTAGATCCAGCATTGCTGTCACTGCATAACGCCCTTTCGTCGTAAGTCTCATCTTGCGTCCCTAAATATAAATAGGGCAAAATTATCTATTAACCTAGTATTTTAATCAACTATTCCCTTAATCAACTAAGCGCAGGCTAAGGCGCCTCTTTAAAACAGTCAATTTGGTCTTCGTCAATCGATGGCACGTCAGGCTTAGTATAACTTTTGTCAACTCTTTGCAGCGCTTTGCACATCGAGTTCATGCGCTCATCAACAACATGCATATGATCCAAAATACTTCGTATTGACCGAGCAACCGGATCGGGCATTTCTTCACTTAAGCCATAGGCGTCGAAACCAAAATTTTCTTCCATCTTTTTCCGCCGCCCCTCATCCACCGCCTTCAAAGGCTCTTCATTAACAGACTTCAGAATAATACGCCCAGGAATGCCTACGACGGTTGCTTCAGCTGGCACCGCCTTTGTAACAACAGCGTTCGACCCAACTTTTGCGTTCTCGCCGACCTCAAACGGACCAAGAACCTTGGCACCTGCACCGACTACGACTCCATTTCCCAGCGTGGGGTGGCGCTTGCCTTTGTTCCAGCTCGTGCCACCAAGAGTCACGCCCTGGTATAAAGTGACATCGTCACCAATAATTGCCGTCTCCCCAATCACAACACCCATCCCATGATCGATAAAAAAACGCCGCCCTATTTTTGCTCCCGGGTGAATCTCTACTCCGGTTAACCAGCGACTAAACGTGGATAAGCTGCGCCCCAACCAAAATAAACGATGACGCCACAGCCTATGAGCTGCACGATGCAACAACAAAGCATGCAAACCAGGATAGTTCGTCAATACCTCAAACGTGTTTCGAGCCGCAGGGTCGCGACGAAAAACACTTTGAACATCTTCTTTTATTCGGGCAAACATACTTTTACTCTTTCCAGTTATTCGTAGCACTAACGCTTCATGTGTTGGATTTATTTAGCGCAGCCTTACAGACTCCGCGCAAAATATTCACATCCATTTTGTCGAGTTTACTGCGCAACAACAAGCGCTTAATACGCGCCATTAAAGTACCTGGGTTCTGCGGGTCATGATAATCAATACCGACTAACATTTTTTCAAGATGCACTAACAACCCGTCCACCTCTCGGCCATTAGCTAAGGCATCATCCCAAGCCGCATCCTCCGGCGTCAATACCGGCGCAAGATCCACAGATGACGCCTCGCACGATAGCAAAGCAGCCATCCGCACCTCATAAGTCATTACCTGCACCGCCATCGCCAGATTCAAAGAAGAATAATCTGGGTTAGCAGGAATACAAACGTGGAAATTACACCGCTGAAGCTCGCCATTACTTAGCCCACTGGCTTCTTGGCCAAACAACAGCGCGACCGTTGAATCTTCCGTCAAGTCTGACCCAGACAATACCGAAATTGCGCGCTCACCCAGATCTCTTGGCGTCCCTACGGGCCACGTCATTTTACGATTACGCGCGCTCGTACCTAACACCAACACCGAATCCTCGACCGCCCCTTCAAGTGAATCAAATATCTCTGCGTCATCCAGCACATCACTGGCACCGGCCGCACGACTGTTAGCCTCGTCATTAATAGACGCCACGGGGTCTACCAGACGAAGCCGCGTGATACCCATCGTTTTACACGCTCTAGCTACCGCCCCAATATTACCGGGGTGGGTAGTCCGCATTAATACGACAACGACACGGTCGAGCAAATCCTGTGCTGTAGATGCTGGCACGACTATGACTCCTCTGAGCTCAACATTGACTCGACAAAGGCTGGATTAATCATACCCTTAAAGCTGTCAATCAAAACACGACCCTCGTCAGGCTCAACACTCACGGCCATCCTAACCGCAGAACCTGACAAATGCGCCAACAAAAAGCCGACCCTTGAAAGCTCAATCGCACGCTCAAGCGGATAGAATGGCTTCAGACAGCCAACCACCAATTCAGCCGTATGTCGACTGTCTTGCAAATCCATGTCATGGACACGTTTGTCGGCGGAAATAGCAACCCAAACATCATATAGGGCAGGGTCTGCCAAATAAATCTGATAATAACTTTCGACCAGCTCCCTCAACACTGCAAATGCGTCATCTAACGTGGAAACTTCGGGCAAATTAGTCAATAACTGACCTTGCATCCGCTCAAACGTTTGCTCCGCCAATGCGTGCGTAATCGAGTCCTTGCTTGGAAAATACTGGTAAATAGAGGCCGCTGTCACGCCCGCGCGTGATGCTATTTCATGCACTTTCAACTGCGCACTACCTTTTTCTGAAATTAAGGCCTTAGCCGCATCCAATATAGAGTCAACTCGCTCTTTACTGCGTCGCTGGGTGGGCTGGCGTCGATCTTTCTTTGCGGAACTCGAAGCGTTTGATGTCACTGTTTAGGTTGCCTAGCTATACATTGGGAACGCTATTCTACTCACCCGCAGCAAGGGTTCAAGCGCGCGCTGAACAAACGGCATGAAGGAATAGTGTTAGTCTGACTGAATTTTGCTATGATTCGCGCCTTTAAATCCCAGCAAACCTAATTAGTGATGACGCAATGACACCAATTCTTAATATCGCACTCCGTGCAGCTCGCCAAGCCAATGAATATATTGTACAGACCATCGATAAGCGCGAACCTGGCGCACTCGACTCGGAGGCAGACCAGCAGCTACTCGATCACTTAGAAACGTCTTTATTCCAAGTTTTGCTGGACCACCTAAAGCGCGGTTACCCTACTCATTACGTCGCTGAACCGGGTGAAACGCTGGCACAAGATAAAGATGATAGCTGGCAGATACATGGTTTTGAGAACATCACGCCCTTTGGAAGACGTTTCCCTGGCGGCAGTTATAGCATTACCCATAAACAATATGGAAAGACACAACATTGTTTGATTGTGAACCCGTTTACCGGCGACGAATATACCGCCGCCAGAGGCAAAGGGGCGGCAATTAACAGTCATCGTATTCGCTGCACTTCAACTAAGTCATTGGCGGATTCCGTTATCGCAACAAACGTTTTGAACAAACTGACTGGCGCCGCAACGGATCACGTAAAAACAGACCTACTCAGAGACCTAGCACAATCAGGAAGCCAAGTGGCAATCACAGGTAATATCATTATGGATATTACCTTAGTCGCTGCAGGCCAAGCTGATGCCGTTATAGTTGAAGACACGGACCCAGCGATGCTGGATGGCGTTTTGCTGCTTTGCCAAGAGGCTGGGACTCTTTCAGGAACACTATCAGGCGGACTGGTACAGGAAGGACGAAAAGGAAGCTTGGTTGTTGCCAACCCTAAGCTTTACAAGTCTATTGTTCAGCGTCTTGGCGGCTACGACAAAAAACTACAAGCCTAACTCGCTTTGACAAGTATTTGGCAAACAATATTGGCCGCTTAGCGGAATTAAACGGTTGTATAAAAAAGAGGCGGTGAGCGCAAAGCCCACAGCCTCTTTTTTATGGGTGCAACAACAAACACCTAGAGTACCAATCATTGTCAGGCCAACTTAATTGGATAGGCGCCTCGCTGCGAAAAAGTGCAACGTTAGGCAACACTGCTAGAGCTAGACGTTTGCGAGCGAAACTCAGTGATAGGATCGTCAAACTTTGCGTGCGGGTCTTGCTCCGTTCGCATTGACCACATTAGGTACTCTAAAAATTCTTTTTCAGCGGCGTTATTTTTATCATCGTTTGATGTGTTCGCTGGGAATAGCTCAATTACGTTAGTCATGCTGATAGCCTCTGTTCTTTCTTTATAGGTATATTTTGTCACTTAGTGACTTATAGCTATTACAAAGCACAGCCCGTGCCAACCTAAACCAACCTCTAATAAAAACACTTCAAGCTACTGTTTTTATTATAAATAAATTGAATATAAGTTCTGAGAAGAAGAAACGCTGAATTCTCTAGCGCCGACCCGCGTCAAAATTTCAACGCTACATTCGGAATTTTGACGACACGGTGTCTACTAAGATATTCACGTTACTTAAGCACGCATTTCAAACGCATAAAAAAAGCGAGCACCTCAAGCAAGGCCTCGCTTTACCTTATATTTTTACTCGCTAAGGACGGTCGTCGACAGCCTCGCCTTCTTCCCCTTCCTCAGCAACCGGGGCGATCAGGTCTTCTTTAGTGATCCCCATCGCTAACAGCACATTACTAGCAACATAGATCGACGAGTAAGTACCGACCAGAACACCAATCAAAAGCGCCTTCGCGAAACCGTTAATCATCTCGCCACCGACAATATAAAGCGCAAGTAACACCAGCAACGTCGTTATCGACGTGACTAAGGTCCTAGAAAGAGTTTGTGTCAGCGATATGTTAATAACCTCAAGCGGACTTGCTTTTCGAATCCGTCGAAAGTTCTCACGAATGCGATCGGAAACAACAATCGTGTCATTCAAGGAATACCCAATAACTGCTAACAATGCCGCTAGAACCGTCAAATCAAAGTCCCAGTGTAGGATAGAGAATGCTCCCAACACGATGATAACGTCGTGAATCAATGCACCGACAGCGCCAACGGAGAATTTGAACTGAAACCGGACCGCAACGTACAGCATGACAATGCCTAACGCTAATAGAAGCCCTAAGCCGCCCTGCTCTCGCAACTCTTCACCCACTTGCGCACCTACGAACTCAGCGCGTTTCAGCTCTAAGGCCTCACCAGTCGCGGCTAACGCGGCACTAACCTCTGCGCCAACCGTATCACTAAAGCCCTGCGACAAACGTACAAGCACTGACGTATCTGCGCCAAAATTTTGAACAACTAACTTTTCATAACCGGCGCTATTCAGTTGCTGCCTAACTTTTTCTAGGTCTGGCGCCGACGCGTATTCCACTTCAACTAGGGTTCCGCCCGTAAAATCAAGTCCGAGCTGCAAACCGTTGATCGCCAAAGACGCCAAGCTAGCAATAAGTAAGATCGCCGAAAAAACAGCTGCGATCTTACGCTTACCCATAAAATCAATTTGTTTAGTCACGTATCACCCCTACCCGATCGACAGCTTGGTGACCTTACGGCCGCCATAAATAAAGTTAGTAATCATTCGGCTAAGCACAATTGCAGTAAACAGCGACGTCAAGATACCGAGCGACAATGTAATTGCAAAACCTTTAACCGGACCTGTACCTACCGCAAATAAAATCACAGCGGCGATAAGCGTTGTAATATTGGCGTCAAAAATCGCCACGAACGCTCGTCCATATCCAGCGTCTATCGCCTGCTGAGGCGTAAGGCCATTAGCAAGCTCCTCCCGTATTCGCGCAAAAATAAGCACGTTTGCATCAACCGCCATCCCTACCGTGAGAACGATACCCGCGATACCCGGCAATGTTAGTGTTGCCGATATCATCGACATCAGCGCACATAGCAAAACCACGTTGACCGCCAATGCAATATTGGCAATAACACCAAACACGCGATAGTAAAGAAGCATAAACACCAAAACCATCGCAAAGCCGATTTGAACCGATAACAGGCCTGCGTCAATATTCTGCTGACCTAAGCTAGGCCCAACAGTGCGCTCCTCTACGAAATAAATAGGCGCGGCAAGTGAACCAGCTCTTAATAACAGCGCAAGTTCTGCAGCCTCAGTAGGCGAATCCAAACCTGTTATCTGAAAGCGATTACCGAAGACACCTTGAATCGTTGCCAAACTAATAATGCTACGGACTTCTTTATTCTTTCGCTTTTCGACCACTTTACCGTCTACGACCGCTCGAATAATTTCCGGCTTTTGCTCGATAAAAACAACGGCCATGCGCCGCTGCAACGAACGCTTAGTTGTTTCTAACATCCGGCTACCGCCAGTACCATCAAGCGAAATATTGACCAACGGCATACCGGTCTCATCAAAGCTCGCATTCGCATCAGATACGTTGCTGCCCGTTACGATAATATCGTTTTCCAACACAGCGCTTCGGTTGGGTTCTGACTTGAACGGCAAGGTCTGCGTCGACAAGCTCCCTGAGCCTGCTTTTGCTTCAAGACGATATTCTAGATTGGCGGTTTTACCGATAATACGTTTCGCCGTGGCAGTATCTTGGACACCTGGCAACTCAACAACGATTCGGTTACGACCTTGTCTCTGAACAAGCGGCTCTGCTACGCCCAGTTCGTTGACCCGATTTCGCAAGGTAACGAGATTTTGCTGAATTGCGTAATCCTCTATTTCCTTTACGCTCTGCTCCGACATCTTCATCACAAGGTAAAAAGCATCGTCTTCGTCTAATGTTTCGCGGGTAAACTGTCGGTAGCTTTGCGAAACCAAATTGCTAGCAAGGTCGCGATCCTCTTCTTTCTTAAACTTGACCTTCAAGGTGTCAATACCAACCTTTTCGGCCGCTCGGTAGCGTATTTTCTCACTACGAAGCTCAGCTTTTAACGCGCTTTCAGTCATCTGTAGGCGCTGTGATAACGCCTTTTCCATATCGACCTCTAGCAAGAAGTGCACACCGCCGCGCAAGTCCAACCCTAGTTTCATCGGCCCAGCACCTATTGACTTCAGCCAGTCCGGCGTTGAAGCCGCCATGTTAAGCGCAATGATATAGTCCGACGAAAAACCAGTGCTAAGTACCGCTTTTGCGGCCAGCTGCTGCTCGGCATTGTTTAGCTTTACGAGTAACATCCGCCCATCAAGCTCAACAGATTTGAGTTCAATGCTCTTTTCTTCCAGTAGCGAACGCACTTTTTCTAAATGCGTCTGATCTAAGCTTTCAGAGCTTTGGGAGCTTGTGATTTGAACCGCATAATCATCAGGATATAGATTGGGCAGCGCGTAAATGACGCCGAGAACCAAAATCGTGGCGATTAAGAAATATTTCCAAATTGGATTACTGTTTAGCATGCTAGGGGCATAACCTTACTTTTGATTTAATGAGTATCTTTGCGACAAGCGCGGGCATACTAACAAAGCGCTAGATGCTTTTTAGTGTTCCCTTTGGCAATGCTGCAGCAATTGCTTGCTTTTGTATTTTCATCTCAACGCCTTGAGCAATTTCAACTAAAACGAACTCTTCGCTTACTTTGTTGATTTTGCCAGCAATACCGCCATTCGTAACGACTTCATCGCCTTTATTCAACGCTTCAACCAGGTTCTTATGCTCTTTAGCTCGCTTTGACTGTGGACGCCACATCAAAAAGTAAAAGACCAAGATGAAACCACCAAAAAACACAAGTTGAATCATCGCACTTGGACCTTCTGGCGCAACCGGTGCGCCTTCAGCTAGCGCTAAAGTAGACAACAGCATAAGCGATAGTGTGGATACCAGTTTGGTAGCAAAGGACAAAACGTTTGAAATTACAGTGTGCATTAATATCTCCAGTACATGACTTAAAACAGACGAAAACCGCTACTCTTAAGCAGAGAAAGCAGCATTTAACAGTTTACATTTTAACCGACATCACTCGCCAACACAGGCGTTTCTAGGCCGCGCAAAGAGTAGAAGGAATCAACGAAGGCCGACAATGTACCTTGTTCAATCGCATCGCGCAATCCACTCATTAAATTCTGATAATAACGAAGATTATGAATCGTATTTAGCTGCGCTCCCAGCATCTCAGAGCAACGCTCCAAGTGGTGTAAATAGCTACGCGTAAAGTTTTGGCAAGTGTAGCAATCGCAATTTGCATCTAGCGTACTCGTGTCCGTTTTATGGACGGCGTTACGAATTTTAACGACCCCTGTCGACGTAAATAAGTGGCCATTTCTCGCGTTGCGCGTGGGCATGACGCAATCGAACATATCAATGCCACGACGAACACCTTCGACAAGGTCTTCAGGCTTCCCTACTCCCATCAAATAACGAGGCTTGTCGGCAGGCATTTTGGTCGCCAAGTGGTCCAAAATACGAACCATATCTTCCTTCGGCTCTCCAACAGACAAGCCGCCGATCGCATAACCATCAAAACCGATTTCTTCTAAACCCGCTAACGATACATCACGTAAGGTTTCATGCATGCCCCCTTGAACAATGCCGAACAACGCTGAAGGACTATCGCCATGCTCATCTTTACTACGTTTGGCCCAACGCAAAGACAGCTCCATCGATTTCTTGGCAGTCGGAACATCTGCAGGGTAAGGGGTACACTCATCAAAAATCATCACGATATCGGAACCGAGCTTTCGCTGAACCTCGATAGAGATCTCCGGCGTCACCTCAACCGGCGCGCCGTCAATGGGTGAGCGAAACTTCACACCTTCTTCGGTAATCTTTCGAAGCTCACCTAGACTAAACACCTGAAAACCGCCAGAGTCAGTCAAGATAGGTTTATGCCACTGTGTAAAGTCATGCAAATCACCATGCTGCTCAACGATATCAGTACCCGGGCGAAGCATGAGGTGAAATGTATTTCCTAATATTATTTCTGCGCCAATTTCCTCAATATCTCTTGGCAACATCCCTTTAACCGTACCGTAGGTCCCAACTGGCATAAACGCAGGCGTCTGAACTTTTCCTCTTGGAAAGCTCAACTCGCCTCGACGAGCGTGACCGTCCTGAGCACTTTTTTCAAAAGTCATAAAGCATTTTCTTGCCATCGAACCCAAACTCCTAAAACCTTAAATTCAAATAATACTAAACCGAGCGTTCATTCGGTGCGCACTTAGCTGATAAACATGGCATCGCCATAACTGAAGAAACGATATTTTTGCGCCACGGCATGAGCATAAGCCGCTTTAATATTCTCACTGCCGGCCAACGCAGAAACCAGCATCAACAAAGTGCTTTGCGGCAAATGAAAATTAGTGAGAAGCGCGTCGACCGTTACAAATGAATAGCCTGGGTAAATAAAAATATCGGTATCGCCAGACATACGACACAAGCTGCCAGAGCGGCTCGCCGCCTCTAGACTTCTGCAGCTCGTCGTTCCAACTGCGATCACTCGCCTACCTTCACGCTTAGCCGCTTCGACTATCTCGACAGCCTGGTCGGACACTTCAACCCATTCGCTATGCATAACATGATCATTGATATCATCGACCTTTACTGGCTGAAATGTGCCGGCACCAACATGCAAGGTAACGTAAGCAAACCGGACGCCCTTAGCCTTTAACTTATCCAGCATCTCATCACCAAAGTGCAGACCTGCCGTCGGCGCTGCGGCGGAACCGGGATGCTCAGCGTAAACCGTTTGATAGCGTTCGCTATCCAAAGATTCATCGGTACGGTCTATATAAGGCGGGAGAGGAACATGACCAAGCTGCTCTAAGGTATCAAATACTTCACGTCCTTCGGGCAAAGACAAAACAAACAAAGCGCCTTGCCGGCTCTCCATCACCAACTCAGTATCATCTTCTAGAATGATTTTTGAACCGGGCTTTGGTGACTTACTAGAACGCACATGCGCTAAAAAGCGCTGATCGGATACCTTACGCTCAAATAAAATTTCGAGCTTTCCACCCGATTCTTTTTTAGCAAACAAGCGAGCAGGAATAACTTTTGTGTTATTAAAAACCAGAACATCACCTGGCTCTATTAAGTCAAGTAGCTCTGAAAACTGCCTGTCTCGGAGCGATGTCCCGTTAATTGGGACCTCTAAAAGCCTACTATCACCGCGTTTCTCCGGAGGGTATTTTGCAATCAAGCCTTCAGGTAAATCGAAACTAAAATCTGAAACCTTCATTACTTAGCCTTAACTGCACCAGGGATTACCGGGGTCTCTGAGCGAACATCCGCGTTCTGGCCACGATGGCGCAGCAAGTGATCCATCACGACCAATGCCATCATTGCCTCCGCAATAGGCGTCGCGCGAATACCGACACAAGGATCATGACGGCCGTGCGTCACGACTTCGATAGGATTACCATGCCGATCAATACTCTTGCCAGGCAAACGAATGCTTGATGTCGGCTTGAGCGCAATATGCGCAACGATATCTTGACCCGTCGTAATGCCGCCCAAAATGCCACCGGCACTATTAGACAAAAAACCCTCAGGTGTCATTTCGTCTCGATGCTCTGTTCCTTTTTGAGAAACGGATTCGAACCCTGCGCCGATCTCGACACCTTTGACCGCGTTAATGCTCATCAAACCGTGCGCCAATTCGGCATCGATACGATCAAAAATAGGTTCACCAAGTCCCGGCGGTACATTACGCGCCACTACCGTAATCTTAGCGCCAACCGAATTTCCTTCTTTGTTTAGCGCCTGCATATACGATTCCATCTCAGGAACCTTAGACGCATCAGGGCAAAAGAACGGATTGTCATTGACGATAGACATATCTACGCTTTCGATCGCGATTGGCCCTAGCTGCGATAGATACCCTTCAACGACAATGCCCAACTTTTCAGCTAGGTATTTTTTTGCAATAGCACCCGCTGCAACGCGCATGGCAGTTTCGCGCGCAGATGAACGACCACCGCCGCGATAATCTCTGATACCGTACTTCTGCGTATACGCATAATCAGCGTGTGCCGGCCTAAATGTATCTGCAATATCAGAATAATCTTTAGAGCGTTGATCCGTATTTTCAATCAGTAAGCCGATCGGTGTGCCCGTAGTTTTGCCCTCGAATACACCGGACAATATCTTGACCTGATCCGCTTCTTTTCGCTGAGTGGTATAACGCGAGGTACCAGGCTTGCGACGATCAAGATCAACCTGCAGGTCTTCTTCACTCAGGGCTAAGCCCGGAGGACAACCGTCAACAATACATCCCAACGCTTTCCCATGACTTTCGCCAAAAGACGTTACCGTAAACAACTTGCCAAAACTGTTTCCTGACATTCCGACTACCACTCTCTACTTTGTAATTGCGCAGCGGTCACCATAAAAACGCCATGACCGCCATGTTCAAACTCTAACCACGTAAAGGCAACATCAGGGTAAGCTGCTTCAAGCGCCTCCCCGCTATTCCCTACTTCAACAATCAATACACCATCTGGGCTCAACCAAGTGCCAGCCTCGCGTAATATCTGCCGAGTAATATCTAGACCATCTTCTCCCGAGGCCAAACCTAGCATAGGTTCTTTGTGATACTCTGCCGGCATCGCATCAATGTCTTGCTGATCAACGTAAGGCGGGTTTGAAACGATTAGATCATAGGTTCCCGACAGATTTTGTGGCAAGGCCTCAAACACATCCGATTGAAACAGTGTTACTTGCTCATCCATATTATGGCTATCAACGTTGAGCTGAGCGACAGCGAGCGCATCCGCGGATACATCAAGACAGTCAACTTGAGCATCCGGGAAAGCGTATGCGCATGCAATGCCGATACACGCACTACCCGTGCATAAATCCATAATGCGTTTTGGTTGTGTAACGAGCCAAGGAGAGAAGCCATGTTCTATCAATTCCGATATCGGTGAACGCGGCACCAATACTCGTTCATCAACATTAAATGGAAGCCCACAGAAATATGCTTTCCCCGTAATGTAAGCACTGGGGACTCGGCCGGCTACCCGACGTTCAATGGCATCACTAACTGCCGTTCGCTCTTGCTTGGTCAGATGACAAGACCACATGTCACGATCAAAATCCCACGGTAAGTCGAGCACTTGCAGCACTAAGCCTACCGACTCATCCCAGGTATTATCAAAACCATGACCACAAAACGCAGATGCTTTATTCATCGATGAAAAGCAGTAACGGATATAGTCAGCAATGGAAACTAGAGATTTTGCCACGATACTTCAGCCCACATAAAAGGCGGGAATTATATAGAGATTCGGTCAACTATGCGATATCGATAACGACAGGAATCAATTGGCGAAAGAAACAAATGAAAACCAGCGAACCTCTTTTACGCCGCTGGGCTTTTGGGACTGAGGCGTTCCAATAATAATTTTCGTCATTGTACGCCAATTAGGAACCTTTTTATCAAGCGATCGCTCTAGCAACGCAGAAGCATCGTTGGCCTGCTGCGCCCAAGCCTCCTCGCGCATTCCCTTAACAAAACTCGAATAAATGCCTATTTGCAGTGACTTGCCAGGGGCAAAAAGAGCCAAGAGCTCAGACAATTCAACATTATCAAATTCCTTAATGCCCATATCAACAACACTAGAGGACTCTGCAGGTGTTTGACCGATACTGTCGTCAGTCACGAATTTTACATAGACATAGTTGTGCTGCCGTCCATTTTTCACAACATAGGCACTCAACCAGCCCGCTTCGCCGGCGATAGTCACAGCTCCAGCCGTATAGTATTGATTGCTATCTCGCCCGGTCAGAACCGACTCACCAATCAACTTATTGGCCCAATCACTGCTGGTTCCGCATGCTCTTTCTTTACAAGAAAACTCTAGCTTACCAAGTTTCTGAATTAGCGCTTGGTAATAGCCAAAAATGACGAGGCTATCTTCAGAATCGTTAAGTTTAAGCAGCCAAGTCTGCTCGCTACCGTCTACCCACTTTTCGCGCTCGATTCTCAGTGAATTGCTAATCCGTTTAACCGCGCTTAACACGACTCGGGACCTAACAGTATCCACCTGGGATTGCTCAATGACTTCGGCGCCGGGATGAACCAACCTATCGATCGTTGCGGCTGAGGCAATTCCACCTTGTACGGCCATTAAAAAAACAAAAAATCTAAGCGTGAAAAAACTCATTCATAATCTCGACTGTTGCTGAAACGTCTCCATCCATATGAAAATGGTGGCCGCCCTTAACTATATGTTTTTCTAGCGTTTTAATATACGACAATCGGTTTTGCAAAGCACTATAATCGGCATAATACCCGGCATCACCACACACCAAACAAACCGGGCACTCTATCCCGCCAAAAATCGCTTCTACTTGCGCCTCCGAGAAACGAAGAAAAGAGGGCTCCATCAAACGAGGGTCCGAAGTCCATTGATAACCGCCCTCCACCGCCTTTAAACCGCGAGACACCAAAAGTTTCGCCGCCTCGACACTCACTTTCCCGATACCGCTCATTCTTACCTTTGCAGCCATTTCTATGCTGGGGTACGTCACCAATTTAGAGGAACGAAACATCTCTGCCCTTCGCATGGCTTTCCGAAGCTGAGGCAGCACTGATGAGACCTCGTCAGTCATCGGGCCCAGACTATCTAGCAATACCAGCCTGTCGACCCGCTCGGGCGATGAAGCACAATACAAACTGCAGATAATCCCCCCCAGTGAGTGGCCAACTAACGTGACCGGCTCGCCATTGGGAGACAAGGCACCGACTAGCGCGGCAATATCGACAATATTTTCAAGCAGCTGATAACTACAACTCTTTGGGCGGTGATCGCTCAAGCCATGCCCAGGCAACTCCATGGCATAAAAAGGCCGATCTAATGCCAGGTGATCACAAATATTTGAAAAAGACGCTGCGTTATCTAGCCAGCCATGCAAGGCAATAACGGGGCGACCCTTGGTGACGCCATTATGAAAGCCTGCCAACTTAAGGCGCTCGGTATCGACGGTGATAGGCTGCATATCCATAACGTAACTTACACCTCAAACCGAAAAAGTCGTTTGAAGTTATCGGACGTTGCTTTCGCAAGTTCCTCAACCGTTAAGCCTTTTAATTCCGCCACAAACTTTGCCACCTCAACCACATGCTTCGGCTCGTTTGGCTTACCGCGAAAAGGGACGGGAGCCAAATATGGAGAGTCTGTTTCGATTAACAGTCGATCCAAAGGCATTTTCCTAGCGACATCCTGCAACTCAACTGCATTTTTGAAGGTCACAATTCCAGACAGAGAAATATAAAAATTCATATCCATCGCTCGTTTCGCCATATCCCAATCCTCTGTAAAGCAATGCAATACACCGCCAATGCTTCGATCAGAGTGCTGCTCAATAAGCGACAAAGTGTCTTCTTTGGCGTCACGCGTATGAACAATGACAGGTTTCTGTACCGCCTCACTCGCTTTTAGATGGGTAATAAAGCGCTCACGTTGAACGGTCGAGGTCTCCTCACCATAGTAATAATCAAGACCGGTTTCGCCTATCGCCACGACTTTGTCCCGTTTGGACAGATCGATCAGTCTTTGGAGCGTGGGCTCCTCCCCTTCATGGCTCGTTGGATGCACACCAACTGATGCATAAATCGACGGGTAGTTTGCCGCAATAGAAAGGACTTGTTCGATATGCTCTAAGTCAATGGCGACACAAAGCATGGTGTCAACGCCAGCATCTTGTGCCGCTTCGATAGCGCCATCAAGCTGGTCGTTATAGGGAGAAAGTTTTAAGCGGTCTAGGTGACAATGAGAGTCAATGAACATAAACAAGATACTTCAGAAGCGTAAAAACGCCATAGTACTTGGTCGCGCTATAGGTTTAAAGCGCTAGAACGCTACATGCTATGGGTAGGACGATCCGAACTTAAGGCACCAGCTAGATACGTTTCGATTTTATTTCTAGCGGTTTCATCTTCTTCATTGAACTGAACACCAATTCCTTGCGCGCGGTTTCCTTGGGCACCCTTTGGCGTAACCCAAACAACCTTACCGGCCACCGGAATTTTCTCTGGCTCATCCATTAAGTTGAGTAGTAAAAACACCTCATCATCCAAATGATAATTTTTGGCTGTTGGAATAAAAAGACCACCGTTCCTTATAAACGGCATATAAGCCGCATACAAAACAGCTTTATCTTTTATAGTCAGAGTTAAAATGCCACTACGGGCGCCGAATCCTGCTGCCATGATTACTTATCTACTTCCTGAAAAAATTCATTTCTAAACTGAGTATAGGGCAGTAATCAAAATTTTCATGATTTTTTAAGCACGTTGAGAGGATTTGAGCATGAGTGCTAACCAGCCCGACAACGCACGCTCACAAGTCAGCACAGGGTTTGGATTGTTAGAACTTTTCGCAGCACTTAGTTGTGAAAAACACAACGCATACAGGTCAACTAGCTGCATGTAGCTGCAACGCTGAGCCAAGTAGGAGAATAGTTTTTTCGCGTCCGAGTGCACTATTAATGTCTCGTCATTTGTCATTGCATACGCCGCTAGCTGATGCGCCAACTGACTCAACCACAACAAATAGTCTTTTAGCTCATCTTTTGCCCATTTTTCAGCAACCTCACTTAGCGGAACAGCGCGCTTTAAGACCTGCGATAAATCAGCAAGCATACAGTCAAGCCGTTCAAGCGAGTTGTTTTCCAACAACGTCAAGGCACTAAGCGGACTGCCGCTCGTTATAGCAACTGCGCGACGAACGTCTGACTCGTCATTCTCACTACTGTTAACCAACCACGGCACCACAACCTCTGGCGTCGGCATTCCAACGGTCAAAGACTGGCACCGAGAGCGAATCGTCGGCAACAAACGACCACCCGAATGACTAATCAATATGATAAAGGTACTCGCACTTGGCTCTTCAAGTGTTTTAAGCAGCGCATTGGCAGCGCTGATATTCATGTCCTCGGCAGGGTTAACTAACACGACTTTGTAACCCCCTAGATAACTCGTGCCGGCGGCGAAATCAGACAGGCTGCGGATAGCGTCGATTTTTATCACGCTATCTTTTTCTCCTCGACGAATTTCTTTAAAGCCACCGTGAGAGCCATTTTTGAATAACGCACAGTGCTTGCACTGTCCGCAAGGCATATCCTGCAGCTGATTGCGCTCGCACAATACAAACGCACTTAACATTAACGCTAATGAACGCTTACCGATGCCCTCACCACCCTCAATCAATAATGCGTGAGGCAGCCGCCCATGGCGAAACATTTCAACGACGCGCTCATAAGATGGCAACAACCACGGCAAGGGCCGTTCGCTGAACTCTAAATCAGTCAATTACTGGTCTCCGTTTTGATAGTCTCTTTGTTCCAACTCGCGCGTGCGACTATCGGTCTGAGCAACAAGCCAAGGGTGCGCATTTCCATTCATTCTTGCTAAAAAAGCACGGGGCGTTTCGCCAACGGGGCGAGAATACCCAAACCACCGCAGAATAGACAGCCAACGCAAATAGCGCTTCTGTCGAACGTTTAGCTCTGGTCGCTCAATTCGCCAAAACATCCACCCGACAATAAGCAGCGAGACCACGCCAAACAGCCCACCCAGTACAATCGCCACTCGCGCTAAACTATACTCACCTAATAATTTTTTGATCAAACCATACTGCTCGTCCTGACCATAATTTACGACATACTTCTGCCATTGATAGTTGAGCTGGTCCGTTTTTAACGAAACCCAAGCCAGAAACGCAACCTCATGTCGTAAGGATGCAAAAACGTTATCTTGCAGAAACGTTCCTTCTTCCGACACCGCTTCCTGCAAGTTCTGCTCGACACGAGAAGGCGCTACGCTTGCAGTTGGGTCGATTCTAACCCAACCTAAACCTTTCAAATTTGCCTCTACCCAGCCATGAGCATCGTACTGCCGCACAATATAATAGTCGCCATCAGACACATACTCGCCGCCCTGGTAACCAACGACCACCCTCGCTGGAATACCAGCTGCACGAAGCATAAACGCCATACTGCCAGCATAGTGCGAGCAGAATCCTTGTTTGCTGTCGAAAATGAACTCATCTACGAAGTGTTTCCCCAAAAGCGGCGGTTTGAGTGTGTAAGAAAAATCTTCAACTCGAAACTTTTTCAAAACAGCGGACACTAAATCCACATCATTAGGCATCGTCTGGCGTAAATCGCGCATGTACGCACGGGTACGCGGATTGCCACCCGCAGGCGTTTGCAGGTCTCGTCCTCGGTAAGACTTGCTCCGACTAACATTATCAAGTTTGTAGGCCCCCGGTAGTTGCAGACCGACGGGCTCCGGGCGATCACGAGCCATTCTATATCGCGTTGCCTGAAGCGCCTCGACCGGCAATTCATAGAGCCCCATATCAGCCATTTCAATATGTGATGACAAACTGCGTGACCCTTCGAGCGTAAACAACCAATCTCGGTTATGCGCCTCTAACATCACCTGATAATAGTCACCCTCTGAATCGACCAAAGAGCCAATATCGTACTTCCCGCCATACCTAAAACCTTTATTTGGTGCCCCTCGAGACCAACGACGACCGTCAAACTCATCTAACACCAAACCTCGCCAATAAAGCTCTGAGCGCGTAGGCCTTTCACCAACAAAACTCGCACGAAATGCTCGTTCATCACTGTTTGCCAAATCAGCAATATCACCGGGTGACATACTGTCACTAATCCCTGTCGACGCGGCTCCTGATTTAATTGGCATTGACCACAAAGGGGAAATACGCGGAAAGAACGCAAACAACACCACAACGACCGGAATCGAAAAGACAAGCAAGCGCGCTAGAGACCCAAAATGAGCGACAGGTCGATAGCTTGGACCTACCTGAAGCCGCAGCAAGATGGATAGTGCGAGCAAAATAACAACACACTGCAGAGCGACATGAGCAATCGACTGGTAAAACAACAAAGACACAGCCGCCACGTAAAGCATGACGTACACAAACACGGTTAAGTCTTTTCTCGTTTTCAACTCTAACAGCTTAAGCGTCGCCGATAGCCATAGGAAACTGCCCGCCACTTCGACTGTAAAATTAAGTCTGTAATAGAGGAAGAACCAAGCAACCATCGCCAAGGTAACAAGAAACCTAAGCGGCGCAGGGAAGCCGCCTGGCCGAAGCCAAAGCGCGACCACGATCAAAACTAAACAAATCACTAACCAAACAGGGGCAATACCCCACATACTCAAGGCTTGCGCTAACCCAAGCACGTAGATCGTAGGCCAGCCTGAAAAACTTTCGATCGGAGCTTTAGATTTACTCGCGACTTGCGCATGGAGGTCAATCATACGCTCTCCTCTGCGCCTACCCGGCTAGCATCAAAATAGATCAAACTAGGAGCAGCGCCTACTGCGCCATATTTGGCGAGCTCAAGCAGGCAAGAGTCACGGTGTTTGCTGCCAGTGCTGGGACTAATCGTGCGGCCTGGAATATCTAGCCCAAATATTGAACCCGCCTCACTGCGCTTAAGCACCTCTGCACACAAAAAGCTTAAACGCATCTCCGAGGCATAACCTTCAAAGCTATCCCAGCGAAGCCAATCAACAGAGGGGGTGACTTGGGCACTATCTTTCACGACAAGCTGTTCAGATGATGCGAATTTCTTCCAATGCACGTGGCCCAAAACGTCACCGACTTGAAAGCTCCGCAAGGTATCTCTGTCGAGCGACTTCACTCCTGATGACGCACTTTGGTCACCACCTAACCCTTCGAGCGACTCAGGTGGTTCTTCTATTGACGGATAGACCACCGCTTGGGCATCAACTTTAAGCCAGGTCCAGGCTCGGATCCAACCAAAGGGATACGCAGACTCAATTGCAAATTTCTCTAAGTAGTACACCCCTCGAGCACGCCTACCGACTGGGGACGAAACCGACAACGACTCACCCGCCTTTAGAGAGCAGGTATCAGAGCGCCCCAACATTGACGCATAATACAGCCCGTAGACATTACGTTGAGAATGCCTCAACACTAAATTGAACGCACCATCTTGGCTGGCGTAGTTTTTGGAAACCGGCCCGGCGCTAACCTCCAAGCCTTGGAGGTTCAAAAAACATAACCAAATAGAGATAAAAAACAGGACACCTAACAAAAAGACAACGAGATAAATCAAGCTACTTTGATAGTTAATCGCTGTCACAAGCATCAAGATAAGCACCGCCAAAAAAGCGAAGCCCGCTTTCGTTGGGAAAATATAAACGTTGTGCTGGCCAAGTGTGAACTGAGATGCCCGAGCGCCGCGCGATGCAAGGAAGCGGGAAAGTCTGTTTGACAGGGACTCGCGAAGATTATTGCCTACCATGATTGGCTCTATACCACCTGTACAAGATTACTTTTCTTAACAGATTATCTGTCAATTTTTCTTGCATTAATAGCTAGCTAGTTAAATACTGACCGCGTCTAATTTTTGTCCGCGGATTCGATTATGAACAAGTCAGCCAACGCACCGATGATATTGTGCTTAGCCTCATGCTTAGGTGCTAGTTTTGCTAGCGCAGAGGTTAAATCACTCAGCAGCTCTGAGCTAACCGAAACCTACATCAAGGATTCGACAGTCATCATCACGCCGCGCCAATCCTCACAAACAACACAAAAGTCGGTCTCAAGCATTACGATTGCACCGGTAGAAAATACAGACCAAGACATTCAAGAGCTTGGCAACGCCCAGCTACATCGTGATGGCACAGTTACTTCGTTTGAACTGGACGACGACACGCTTCGCAACGCATCAGTCGAAAGCGCAATTAATCCGATTGCCCTCCCAACGATTGCCGCTTACGAAGACCCAATATACTCAGTCCCCATTGCCGATATTTTTGATGACGAGCGCTACAGAGTACCCGTTGGCGACTTTGATTTCGATTATGTCGGCAATGATCTCGGCTTGAGTCGGTCGAACGACCAAATTACGTTTTCAATTGGCAACCTACCCGGTATCGACACAATCAACTTACCTTACGCAGTTGATGAAGGCCCACTGCAAATCACGCCACGTGAAGGTGGAGGTTTCGATCTAACGATTAATATCCCGCAGGATAATATTGAGTAAGCGTTTACCTTCGCAATACTAAATTTCAGACATAAAAAAACCGGAACATGTTCCGGTTTTTTTATGTCTTCTTTTCCTGATCAGCCAATCTCAACTGCGTCACGCCGGTGCTGATATACACTCAACGAAACGCAACTAAAATGGCGTCCCCTAGGGGAGTCGAACCCCTGTTACCGCCGTGAAAGGGCGGTGTCCTAGGCCTCTAGACGAAGGGGACATAAACTGTCCTGACGAGGTTATTTGGTGGAGCCAGACGGGATCGAACCGTCGACCTCAACGCTGCCAGCGTTGCGCTCTCCCAGCTGAGCTATGGCCCCATAACCGGGCAACTCGCTGAGCTACCCTCGTCAACGGCGCGTATATTATTGAACTCACCCAACTGAGTCAAGGCCTATTTTTGAATCCATTAGGTCAATTAAATCAATGCGCTAGATTCACTACTAATCGGCAATTTTTGCCTGCATCGCATTAAATTCTTTATCGACACGTTTGGCCTCTTTCTTCGAGAAACCACCCAGAACATTCAATGCAAAACGCAAGCGCGCTCGCGTCATATCAGGCCCCAGCAGGGCCATAGAATCCATCACAGACCAGGAGTTTGGAGTTCCCGCAATCGACACAAAAATAGGTTGCATGAAATCTCCCATTTTTATATCCATCACTTTCGATATGGCTTTCACATCCGCAAAAATATTTTCTTTTGTCCAATGCCGCTGAGCTTCCAGTCGCCACAAGGTAAACTGCAAAACCCGCTTAAGAATGTCGCTATCAAGCTTACTGCCCGCAAAGGATTCCTCTGTCAAAGGCAACATACCGGCAAACATAAATGAAGTCAGTGGCGCAATATCACTGAATGTTTCGACGCGACCCTTCACATGCTCTACCAAAGGCGAGAACGATTCATGATTAAACGACCATTCCTGTACCCGCTGAACAAACTGCTCGTCACTTAAGTCTTCACGTATCCACAAGCCATTCAACCAAGACAGTTTTTCCACATCAAAGATGGGCCCGCCTAGCGAGACACGAGACAAATCGAAGTTTTTTATCATACTATCCAAAGAAAACTTTTCAGACTCGTCCGGCATCGACCAGCCCATTCGTCCCAAGTAGTTCACCACCGCTTCAGGCATAAACCCCATGCGCTCATAATAGGTAACACTTGTAGGGTTCTTGCGCTTGCTCAGCTTACTTTTATCTGGGTTACGCAATAGAGGCATGTGGCATAACTGCGGCATATCCCAATCAAAATACTGATACAGCAATTGATGTTTGGGTGCCGAATTAATCCACTCTTCACCCCGAATTACATGTGTAATCTTCATCAAATGATCATCAACAACATTCGCCAAATGGTAAGTCGGCATGCCGTCGGACTTCAAAAGAATTTGGCAGTCTACCTGTGACCAGTCAATTTCGATTCGACCCCGCAATAGGTCGTCGATAACGCAGACACCGTCATCCGGTACTTTCATTCGGATTACATAAGGTACACCTGCTGCCAACTTATTACTCACTTCGCTAGCGGCTAACTCTAAATCGCCTTTAATTCCCGGGTTAAGTCCAGCGGCCTTTCGCTCTTCACGAATTAGATCCAATTCTTCGGGCGTTCGAAAGCAGTAATAGGCGTCGCCCTGCTCTACCAGTCGCTCCGCATACGCTTTGTAATCTGACTTACGTTCACTTTGACGATACGGCCCATACTCACCACCGACATCAGGCCCCTCGTCCCAATCTAAACCCAACCAACGTAACGCATCCAAAATCTGCTTTTCTGATTCTGGCGTGCTCCGAGCCTGATCTGTATCTTCAATACGAAGCACAAACTTACCTTGGTGTTGGCGAGCAAAACACATATTGAACAATGCAATATATGCAGTGCCTACATGCGGGTCACCGGTTGGAGAGGGGGCGATACGTGTTCTAACAGTCTGACTCATTGAAATACCTTAAAAACTAAAAACTAAAATTCTTGAAAACAACCGAGAAATCGTAACGCTAGCCATAACCGCCAACAAATGGATTGGTTGCCTTTTCATGTCCTATCGTCGACATCGGCCCATGACCCGGTATAAACGAAACATCGTCACCTAAAGGCCAAAGCTTATTGCGGATAGACGCCGCCAGGGTATCAAAATCACCTTTCGGAAAGTCTGTACGACCAATGGAGCCTTGAAACAATACATCACCAACAACCGCTAATTGTGACTCTTCATTAAAGAACACCACATGGCCCGGCGTATGACCCGGGCAATGCAATACAGACAACTGACAATTCCCGACCTGTACCTCGTCCCCCTGATCAAGCCAACGGTCTGGCACAAAACCATCAACTAATGGAAACCCAAACATCTGCGCTTGTTGCGGCAGCATTTGAATCCAAAAATCGTCTTCTTGGTGCGGGCCGATAATAGGTAGATTTTGGGAAGCTGCTAGCTCAGCCGTTCCTCCAGCATGATCTATATGGGCATGCGTCAGCAGTATTTGCTTTAACGATAAGCCTTTACTCTCAACGACCTGCTGGATCTTATGCAAATCCCCGCCGGGGTCTACTACCGCCGCTTCGAGGGTTTCGTCGCACCAAAGCACGGAACAGTTTTGCTCGAAAGCAGTTACGGGAACAATTTGATAGTGTAGTGTCATTGTTTATCATCTAAAGCGTAGCAAAGGCGCGCATTATCGCTTATGTTTGGCGCGATAGGAATCCTGAGATGCCCCTATCTATCCAAGCTGATACCGCACAAGCGATCTGCAAGCGATTTTGTTAATTTCCTATTACTTCGAGTTGAGAGTTTTACCCATGAGTTATCGAGTTAGCCTTTTATTACTACCCTTTATTGTCGCTATTATCGCCGGCTGTTCTTTTGTGGATGTCAAACCGGGCGCGGAGCATATTATTCTTGCCAACGACGTAGATAGTTGTAAAAAACTAGGTTCCACCACTGTTTCTGTTATGCATGAAATCGTTTGGATTGATCGAAGTGAAGCCACCGTCGCACAAGAACTACAAACACTTGCGCAAAACTCGGCGGCCAAAATGGGTGGCAATGCAATATGGCCCGAATCAGAAGTCAAACAAGGCGAGCAAACATTTAGTGTCTTTCGTTGCGAAAAACGCTAACAGCCCTCAAACAAACGCGTCGTTAAAATTCGGCGCTTAAATCAATCCAAGACTTACGCGTATCGTTGCCGAAGTGTTGCGCATGATAGTCCGCATAACGCGCAGCAATAGAAAAGTACTTCCACTGGTAAGCCAGTCGAGCATTCCACTCTTCGCCCAAAGACTTATCGGCGGAACTTATATTGAGGCCGCGCTCTTCTGCCTCATACCGATGGTAGGCCACCGCTACACCAATCTCATCTATATTCCACGTTAATCTTAGGTATTTGTCGGAAATCCCGCCGGCAATATTGCCCAAGCCATTATTGCTAAATACGTCTGCACCTCCCTGAAAATCATGCAGCGACGCCAATGGCGTGACAAAAAAACCATCACCTTCGGCACCAAGCGACTCATAACCGGCTGAAATATTCGCACCAGCAGCGCCAACACCTAGTTCAACGAGACTGTAACGAGTTGAGTAAGCAACATCGTTATCACCACTATTTTTCTGCCGCGCGATTTCGAACGCGTAGGAAAGATTAAAATCACTCTCAACCTTGCCAGCAAAGCGAATACCGTCGGTTT
>Ga0209184_1000207_pt1 | contig 76309 bp, 61 predicted proteins | sample EN8Hudsemesocosm_2_FD_184627 | JGI IMG/M metagenome (GOLD analysis project Ga0209184, IMG submission 184627) | Methane-oxidizing microbial communities from mesocosms in the Hudson Canyon - EN8C Hudson Canyon (SPAdes) (version 2) | ecosystem: Environmental > Aquatic > Marine > Cold seeps | place... | reverse complement strand
TCTTGGTGTGGGCCATGCCGACAAGAAATGCCATTGATGGATGTGATTTATAAAAAGTATGAAAAATTAGGCTTCACCATTCTTGCAGTTAACGTAGATGAAGACTCTTCTGATGCCGATGCCTTTTTAAACTCTGTGCCGGTTACTTTTCCAGTGCTATATGACAACGATAGCAAGGTGAGTGAATTATTTGATGTTGATGCGATGCCGACTACGGTGATGATTGACAGAGATGGCAATAAACGCTTTCTGCATAGAGGCTATAAAGAAGGTTATGAAATTGACTATGAAAAACAAGTTAACAAGCTGGTTCGTGAGTAGGGTATAGCATGAAAACACGCTTAATTATTGGTTTGTTATTATTCGGCTCAGTCGGGGTGTCAGGGTGTACTGAGTTTAAGCCCTGGGTGAAACCTTACGAAAGAAACAACTTAGCCGATCCAATAATGAGCCTTGATCGGCATGGCGCTGCGGGGTCTTACATTCATCATGTTTACCAAGCGCGAGAAGGTGCAAGAGGTGCAGAAGGTGGTGCGGGAGGTGGTTGTGGTTGTAACTAACCCATCTACTTATAGTGCTATATTGGGAAAAATACCTAGCACTACTAGTATCATGCCTTTTTTTAAAGTCTTTTTTATATTGTTAATTACTGTTAATTCTTTGCTCAGTAGCCCTGTTGCTCTAGCTGGCACGCTACCTGTTGATTCAGTTGATATCTTGCATCACCGTTTTGATGGTGGGGGAATGGAAATTGATGGCCCTTTTATTTTAGTAAGAAAAAGTATTGGAACGCAGGTTTCAGTGAATGGTCACTATTATATTGATTCCGTGTCAGCGGCCTCAATTGATGTAGTCGCGAATGCGAGTGAGTACACCGAAGAGCGGACTGAAGTAAGTGCCGGTGTCGATTTTTTGCATGAAAAGACAATGATTAGCACTGGCTATACCAATAGTGAAGAAAACGACTTTAAAGCTAATTCAGTATTTCTTTCCATTGGCCAGGATTTTTTTGGTGACCTAACCAAACTAACCATGGGTTATGCAAGAGGTTGGGATGAAGTCGGTAAAATAGAAAGTGATTTTAGTGAGGATGTTGATCGACAAATTTACAAACTTGGTATGAGTCAGGTTCTTACCAAAAACTCATTGATGGGGCTAGATATTGAAACCATTAGTGATGAAGGATATTTAAATAACCCATATCGTTCGTATCGATATTTTGACTCGGATAATACTGAGTTCGGGTATAGTAAAGCAACAGAGGTGTATCCCGAAACACGCACCAGTACGGCGGTTGCTATGCGGGGGCTATATTATTTACCTTACCGAGCATCTATAAAAGGTGAGTATCGATACTTTAGTGATAGCTGGGGTATTGATGCGCATACCTTTGAAGTTCTTTATGTTCATCCTTTTGGAAGGCAATGGACATTAGAGGCAAAAGTGCGACGTTATTCGCAAACCTCTGCGGATTTTTACAGCGATATATTTTCTCATGAAGGCGCAAATGATTTTTTAGCGCGTGATAAAGAGTTGAGTACGTATACCGGTATGACTTATGGCGGGGGGGTTACCTACGAGCTAGGGCAAGGGATTATTCCCCATGTTAATAAATTAAAACTCACTTTACTTGTCGATTATTTAAAGTATGAATATGACAACTTTCGAGATGAGACAGCAGGAAACGGTCCACTTGATGCGGGTAAAGAGCCGTTTTATGAATTTGATGCATGGGTTACGCGTGCATCTATTACGTTTGAATATTAATAATGAATACAAATAAAGAAGGCATGCACATGAAGGCTTTTACGATGCGCAATTTGATATTTCTGATGACATTTTTACTCAGTATTTGTGTTAAGGCCGAGACGGGCGAAAAAGCCAGTGGACCGGCTGGTAACACATCATCACAGACCTTAGATGCTGAAGCCTCAGCTAAGGCACCAGAAGAAACTGCTCCTGTTGCTTTAAGTGTTGAAGCGTTAAAGAAAAAAGTAATTGAGCTGAACCGAGATTTATTTATTCTTGAGGAAGATCTGCTGTTTCCAGCGAATACGCAATTTGCAGTATTTGTGAGTTTAGATACAGGGAAGTTCTTGCAGTTAGATAGTATGAAACTCAAAGTTGATGGAAAAATTGTCGCGGCTCACTTATATACGGAACGTCAAATTAAGTCACTTCAGCGAGGTGGTATGCAACGCTTATACATTGGTAATTTAAAAACCGGTGAACATGAAATAACCGCTTTTGTTGACGGCATAGGGCCTGAAAATTCGGCGTATAAGAAAGCTGTGACAACTAAGATAATAAAAGAGACTGATATCAAATCTTTGGAAATTAAAATTAAAGATCAATCTTCAAACTTTGAACCTAGCATTGAAATTGTGGAGTGGAATTAATGCAGAAGTTCTTCTGCTATTTATTACTGATTGTCTCTAATCTTCTATGTGTTAGTAGCGTGCTTGCTAGTGAAGAAAAAACGCCTTCACAGGCAATCAATACACAGGCAATTCATACACAAGCAAAAGATTTAAAATACGGCACTGCTTTATATGAACTCTATCAAGGTCATGCCTTTGAAGCATTAAGCGCTTTAAATGTTGCTAAGTTAAGAGGCGGTATAACAGGGCATCATGATCATCCAGCGTTAATTGAAGGTAGCTTGATGCTGACGTACGGCATGACACATGAGGCCAAAGTACTATTTGAATCGCTACTGTTGAAAAAGAAAGATGTTGGTAATGAGTTTGTTTCAGAAAGCGCTCGTAACCAGGCTTGGTTTTATTTAGGAAAAGTGTTGATGCTTGAACAAGATTTAACCGCATCAATGGAGGCGCTTAAGCATGTTAATTCAAATAATCTTAAAGAAGATCAGCCTGAAATATTTTATGAATGGCTATATCTGAAAGCATTTATCTCACAGAAATTAAGCTCCTCTGAAAATAAACCAGTAGCTCAAAAGACTGCTGCACCAATCAAGATCAAAGAACCGTTAACCTTGGTTCAAATACAAAAGGCAGAAACTAAATCTAGGGTAGAAGGCAAGCCCGAAAGCTTTTATAGCTGGTTATATGAGAATGGTGAAATAAATCAAGAAACGACCGAAGCTCTGTCACAAACGGGTGGTTATGTGTGGCAAGCCTATTTGAGATACAACCTTGCAATCGAGGCGCTTAACGACGAACGATATGATATTGCAAATCAGTATTTTGAGCTATTAGTGTCAGATTTATCTTTGAGCTTGGTTAATGATGAAAATAACAGCGCTGAATTGTTAGCATTGAAAGATCAAAGTTTATTGAGTTTGGGGCAGCTTCATCTTTACCAAAATAATTACGAACAGGCTTTAACGGTATTAAAGCGCATTAAAATAGAGAGTGTTTTTTCAGATCAGGCCTTATTTGCTTATGCGGTTGCCGCATCAAATATAGAAGAATTTGGTCTAGCGCTCCAAGCCCTTAACACCTTAAAAGGTCGTGAGTTATTTACACCTTGGCTTCAACAAACACCTTATGCACTGGCTTATTTGTATGAGCAGTTAGGTGAGCCAGAATTAGCGCTCGAAGCCTATAGTGCCGCCGTGGGACATTATGAGAATCTGACACTAAAATTAGAACAAGAACAAGCTGAAGTAACTGAGACAAAACTATTACAAGCTTTAAGCTTACAAGAGGCATCGATAGAGCAAGAGCTTTTAAGTGGCCAGGAAATACCCTTGGCTTTAGGTAGAGACCGTGTTGCCAATGATGAGTATGGGTATTTGCAGGTAGATCCAAGCGACTTTAATTATGCTGAACTCTTAGCGATGGAGTCTTTTCAGCTAGGTTTACGTGACCTACACGACCTGTATAAATTGAAGTTTTCTTTAAATCGGTGGGAGGATCAACTTGGTTCGTTTGATTCGATGATGGCATCACGTGTACAGCTACGAGACGAGCGTATTAAAGAAACCTTAAGTGTTATGGCGTCTCAAAAATCTGAACAATGGATTAAGCAACAGCAAATTTTTTCTTCAGAATTTGATCGAGAAGTGAAAACTGAAAATAGTGCATTTTTTATGGATGATACCCAGCGGGAGTATCAATCAATTATACAACGAATGACTAAGAATTTAGAACTGCTGCCAAACGGAGAAGAAAAAGAAAGCTTTGCACGTAAATTGGAGCATGTGGATGCTTATTTTTCTTGGTGGATAGATAATCAATACAGTGTGAACCGTTGGGCATCACAAAAACAACTTAATGGTCTTACCCGTGCAGTGGATCAGTTTAAGAAAAGTAATGAAACGCTTAAAAAACATATTAGTTCTGATGGCACGAACCAACGACTCTTTGAGCGAATTAATGATGGTCGAACCCGCCTTTCTATTTTGAAGCTTGAACTTGGGAAAAATCTTGATCAGGCAAGTGCTAATTTATTAGTTTTAGTAAAAGAAGAGCTGGGTCGTCAACGTGAAGAAACACAAAATTATTTGCTCGCTGCAAGCAAAGCGCAAGCAAGATTAGCGGATGCACTGTTTATAAATCGTACGGATGATACCGAGGCTCAGACACAAGGTGAGCTTGAGTCACAGGAGAGCGATAAATGATAAAGTTTATTCTAATCGCTCTAGTCGTAATAAGTATGACTGCATGTCAGTCATTAGGCCTTAATCGTGATGAATTGATGATTGATCACGATTCTTTAGCGGCTATGAAGCCCGCGGTATTGATCACGCGAACAGATGTTATTGCTACACCCAATGTACAAAGCGTGATCCAAAGCTATAAAAAGCTACTTCCATTGCTAAAAGACCCTGAAACAAAAATGCGTGTACTACACAGGCTTGCGGATTTAAAACTGATTGAAGGTGAAAGCTTAATGGCTGATCAGGCCGTTGATGAACTAGATGTCGCGATATCGGCGTATCAAGACTTATTAAATAAGTACCCTAATAGTTCAGATAATGATCATGTTTATTATCAGTTGGCAAAAACTTACGACTTAAAGGGCAATAGTAAGGATTATTTGGTGACCTTAGATTTATTGGTGAAAAAACATCCGAATTCAACCTTAACGACTGAGGTGCAATTTCGACGAGGTGAATTGCTTTTCTCTCAAAGTGATTATGACGGCGCTAAAAAGGCCTTCAATGTTGTGATTGCGAAAGGTTCAAGTTCATTTCTGGTGAATGCTTATTATATGCTGGGTTGGAGTCAATTTAAATTAAATCAACACACGCCTTCCTTAATTTCATTCACATCTGTGTTGGATATCGTTTTACCCAATGATTATCAGGTTGACCTCGTCGATAGAAAACATCACACAATGCTAGAGGACTTGTTGCATGTCATGGGGCTCTCGTTATCTTATCTAGACAAGGAAAATAGCCTTGAACAACTATTTGCAGCCATAGGGCCAAAACCGTATGAAATTTTAGTTTATGATCGATACAGCGACTTACTCATTGAAAAAGAGCAGTACACCGATGCTGTGAATGTATATCGTCGATATATTCGTGTTCATCCTAATAGTATTTGGTCACCAAAATATCAGATAAACATTATTTATACCTTAAAGGTAGCCGGTTTTAACCGTGGTATTTATGCAGAGAAAGTAAAGTTTATTAATACTTACGGAAAAGGGCGTGACTTCTGGGCGCGGCATACACCTGAAGAACTGCAATATACACGAACTCAGCTAGAGAAATTATTACCTGAGCTAGCGAGTTATCATTACGTAAAAGCGCAAAAAGCTGAAAAGAAACATAAGAAGAAAGCGATGCTTGATAATTATCACTTATCTGCTAGTTTTTACGCAGAGTTTGTAGATACGTTTCCTCAGCATGTTGAGGTGGCAAATAGCTTGTTTTTACTGGGAGAAAGTTACTTACAACTTAAGCAGTGGGACTTAGCAATCAATAGTTTTAATCGTGCCGCTTATGACTATGACGTATTTACTAAAGCGGCAGAAGCAGGTTACGCAGCGATACTTGCTTACGTTGAATATGCGAAAACCTGGCCTAAAACAAGTGTGAATGTAGCAGAAGAGGCTGTAAACAATAAAATTAATGCAGATAAACCTAAACTAGAGAAATTATTGTTAGCGCAACAAAAAAATAGGCTTCGTTTTGTTGCTCGCCATAGTCAAGACAAACGCGCACTTGATGTACTCTTTATTGCCACTTCTACGGATTTTGAAGCGTTACGTTATGAGGAGGTCATTCTCCATGCCCAACAATTATTGGATTGGGGTAAAGCGATAGATAAGAACAGTAAAACAAGAAATAAGTTCATACCTGAGAAGACAATGTTAACTGAGGTTGATCTGATGAAAGCGCATAGTCTATATGCGTTACAGCGCTATAAAGATGCAGAGCTCGGCTATCTGTCGGCTTTAAAAACGTTATCATCAAAAGATAAGCGGCGTTCTAGTGTTGTTGAAAACCTAGCTGCATGCATTTTTAAGCAAGCAGAAGCGCTGCTCGCAGCAGGGAAAAAAGATGAAGCGATTGCGGAATTCTTACGTGTAGGCAAGATTGCCCCAAACGCCAAGTTACGAGCAAGTGCGGAGTATGATGCAGCAAGTTATTTATTGGAACTGAAGAAATGGCCTCAAATGATAGCGGTATTAACGGATTTTCGAAAACGTTACCCCAAACATAAATTAAGTAATACTTTACCTGCAAAGCTCGCTTTAGCTTACCGTGAAACTGAACAATGGGAGTTGGCTGCGAAAGAACTTAAAACAATGTACCGCCTATCAAAACCGGGTAAGGAAAAGCAAAATACGCTTTACATTATTGCTGAACTTTATGACAAAGCGAATAATAAAAAACAAGCCTTACTTAGTTTTCGGCTGTATGCGAACACCTACCCACAACCTGCAGACGCATACATGGAAGCCGCTAATCGCTTAGCAATACTTTATGAGCAAACAGAACAACCATTAAAACGTCGATTTTGGTTAGCTAAACAAATGAAAACGGTTGATCGCTCCCCTAAAAAAGCAGATGACAGAATGCGTTATTTAGCTGCAAGTTCATCGGCAGTTTTAGCAAATGATGCGTTTACCCAATACAAGCGTATTAAGCTCAAGCTCCCTTTGAATGTAACGATGGTTAAAAAAACTAAAGCCCTTGATAAAGCGGTTAAAGCGTTTCAGAAAACGGCTAGCTATGGTGTTTCAGAATTTTCAACGGAAGCAGGTTTTAGAATTGCAGATATTTATGCTCAGCTTAGTGTTGATCTCATGGCATCAGACAGGCCTGATGGCTTGAATGAATTAGAACTTGAACAATACGATATTTTACTTGAAGAGCAGGCTTATCCTTTTGAAGATAGTGCGATAGATATTCATGCTCAAAACATTAGTCGTAGCTGGGTTGGCATTTATGATGATTGGGTAAAAAATAGCTTTAGAGAACTCAAAACATTGTTGCCTGGTCGTTACGATAAAGATGAAATAATGGAAGGGGCGGTCAATGAACTTTACTAAGAACATAAGTCGTTTTTGTCTCATTATTACTGTAATGATTTTGACGGCCTGCGCTGGTTCAGTAAAAGATAGTGTTGTCGTTGATGATTCTGCTGTAGTGAAAGGTGAACATATACAAGTTGAAATGAAAAACCGTTTTGAGCGTGCACTTACGTATCAAAATAGTGGTAAGCATGACGAAGCTATAGTGATTTATAAAAGTTTATTGTCAGAAGATGATACGTTAATTAGTCCTGTTTTTAATTTAGGTGTCATTGCGGTTCAACAAACGAAGTTAATTAAAGCAAAAGAATACTTTGAAATAGTTGTCGCGCAGAACCCAGATCATAAGCGATCACTAAATTATTTGGGATATATTGCGAGGGACTCGGGAACATTTGATGAGGCTGAAACTTACTATCGAAGGGTGCTTGAAATAGATTCTAATGATGAGTTAGCTGTTCGCAATTTAGCCATTTTGTTGGATTTATATCGGGGGCGTTTTGAGGAAGCACTGGTGTTGTATGAAAAATATCAAAGTTTACAGGCAGAGCCTGATTCAAGGGTAAAAGATTGGATCTTCGATACAAAAAGTAGATTAAAGGCGAAATAGTGATGCAACATAGAAAACCGCTATATCATACAAGAACCTCTGGATGGATAAATCTACGAATCCTGGTAGGTTTTATTATTCTATTTACAAGCATGAGTGGTTTTGCTGAAGATGAAATTCTTAGTCTTGAAGGCGCTCGTATTAGAGGGAATCAGGAGTTGCCAAACGTTCTTTATCTGATTCCATGGAAACCACCTAAAGTTTATAGTCTAGAAAAAACTAAGAATGCGCTAACTTCTAGGCCTATATTTAAAACACTTGATCGAAATAGTTTTAAGCGATTATTGAGCTATCATCAAACATTCAAAAATAAAGCTCTGAACTCTCTTGTGGAGAAATAATTAAGTTTTGTGTCTATATCGTTGAGTTTATATGTTATTAGTTAGGCTGTTCTACTTTTGATTAGGCGTAGTAATGATGTTAGGTGGATGTATCAATCGAAAAATACGAACTTAATATAAGTGATAAATCATCTTAATGGTTCTAAGTTTACAAAAATGATACGCTAAAATATTTATGTGGATGGAAAGAGTATGGCAATTCAACAATTGATCGCATTGTTTTTGGCGATAGCCACTATTTCTTCGTTAGTGAATGCCAGTGCTGTAGAAGTCGATGAGGCCGGTTCAGCCAACGCAGGTTTACGTGATGTGATTGTGGTAGGTAATAATTGGGATGGCACGATCGATATATATGACCCTTTTACATATACCCGGATCAAAAAAATCAATGCGGTTCCTGATAAAGCTGAACGTTTAGACGAATTAAATAGCAGTATTAAGCGTCGTATAGTTTCTACATTTATCAAGGAGGTTATTGGAGAGGGGCATCATCAGATGGTTGATGATATGTTTACTTCAAATGATGGCCGCCACCTATTTATATCAAGACCGAGTTTTGCAGATGTCATTGCATTAGATGTTAATACCGGTGATATTGTATGGCGAACACGAGTAGAAGGTTCTCGCTCTGATCATTCAGCGATTTCGCCTGATGGTAAAATATTTCTAGTATCAGCCTCTACGGCGGGTAAAGTTCACGCAATTGATACGGCTTCTGGGGAAATCGTTGGTGAATTTGAATCGGGTGATCAACCACACGAAAATACCTATTCAGAAGATGGAAAGTTAATTTATCACGCGAGTATCGGGAAAGTTTATGTGCCGTTTACGAGCTCATGGTTGGATTGGTTGAAGGGAGATCGATATTTTCAAATCGTCGATGCTGAAACTTATGAGGTGATACAGCGTGTTGATATGGCAGAGAAGCTTGAAGCATTTGGAATGCCTTGGGTTGATAGCGCTGTTCGGCCAATGGCTGTTTCGCCTGATGGAAAATTTGTTTACATGCAAATATCTTTCTTTCATGGTTTTGTAGAATATGATGTTGCACAACAAATAGTGACGCGGAAAATTGAGCTGCCCATTCCACAACAAATTAAAGATATGAACTTGCGTGATTATCAATTGAATTCGGCTCATCATGGTTTAGCGATGAACACTGAGGGAACTAAGTTGTGTGTAGCCGCGACCATGTCGGGTTATGCGGCTATTGTAGATCGTAAAACATTTGAGTATAAAACGATTCAACTCGCTGATACGCCATTAGGCGCTAAACCTTATTGGTCAACTGAGAGTGCTGATGGTAAAAATTGCTATGTTTCTGTGAGTGAGCAAGATCGCGTATCGGTAATATCTTTTGATGATGCCAAAGAAGTCGCGACATTCCCCGTAGGTGACCATCCTCAGAGGATACGGACGGGTAAGCTATTGTTTAACTAATATATAGAAGGGGGTAGCGTTTTGACCTTTATGTGCGAAAAAAGCTAGATAAAGGGTTTGACTTTAAGTAACCAAGCTAATAAAGTAGCTGCCAGCTAGAAAGAAAGCTTTTTATATTATCAAGTTCGCCGTATTATTCGTATAATTCCTCGTCCTGTAGTATCTAAGTCTCAGTTTATTTTTTATGCTATCACGCCTTCAAGGCTTATTTTTTTATTTCAGGATATTATTATGTCTAATACAGTAAACGGTACAGTTAAATTTTTCAACGAAACTAAAGGTTTTGGTTTTATCGAGCAAGAGTCTGGTCCAGATGTATTTGCTCACTTTAGTGCAATTCAGTCAGACGGTTTTAAGACTCTTAACGAAGGCCAAAAAGTTTCTTTTACAGTAACTCAAGGTCAGAAAGGTCCACAAGCTGAGAACATCGTTGCTATCTAGTTTGTAGCAACGCAATAGCTTGGTTAATACTGAATTATTGCAATAGAATTTAAAAAGCAAGTCTGTATGACTTGCTTTTTTTTGTTTTAAATTTGTGTAAATTTCGTTTTAAGCTCATTGGGCTTGCCGGTCTGATTTGATCTCATAAAAAGTGAACTGGTATGCAAAACTTAGTATTGCATCCGGAAAAATGTATACCTATAATACGTTTCCTTTTTAAGGGTGGGCCAAATATTACTTTTAGTGTATTGGTTTTAGTCCTTGTTTAAATGCGCGGGAATAGCTCAGCTGGTAGAGCACAACCTTGCCAAGGTTGGGGTCGCGAGTTCGAATCTCGTTTCCCGCTCCATTTATCTCTTCAAAATTATTAATTCCTCAAAGTATTTTTTTACCATCCGAATGCAGTTTTTTTAGCGACTTGTATTCGTATTGTATTAAAATTTAAAGTGTAAACTTTATCGACCTATCATATAAAAACTCTAAATTAGTCTAGACTCATAGTGGTCGTATAAATATTTAATCTTACTTATGGGTTGAATAATCCTGTTTTTGTTTTCGAATAGCGCCGCTACTCGGAATGGAGTTATTGATGTCTGATTTGTTAGCTTCTGTAGATCAACGTACCAATTTGGTGGGTGAAAATCGTCTTGAATTATTAATGTTTAAGTTGTTAGGCCGTCAAGTTTATGCGATCAATGTATTTAAAGTGCAAGAGGTTTTAAAACTACCAAATTTAACTGAGATACCTGATCGACACCCCTGTGTTTGTGGTGTTACCCATTACAGGGGGCAGACCGTTCCAGTTATCAATTTGAGTCAGGCAATTGGACGCGCACCAATTGAAGTAACAAAAGACTCTGTCATTATCGTTACTGAATATAATCGAAGTGTTCAGGCTTTTCTTGTGGGCGGCATTGAGCGTATTGCAAATATGAACTGGAAAGAAATTTCAGCTCCGCCTAAGCCTGCAGGTAGAGATCATTATTTAACCGCGATTACTAATTTTGATAATGAAATAGTTGAGGTGATTGATGTTGAGAAAATTCTTGCAGAAATTACACCTTATACAACGGATATCTCTGATGAAATTCTTGATTCAGAGCTTGTGGCAGGTGTTCAAGATAAATTTATTATGGTTGTTGATGATTCACCTGTTGCTGTTGCTCAAGCCGAAGGCACAATTAAGAAAATTGGTTTAAAAGTAATAACTGCTTCAAATGGGATGAATGCATTTCAGATGCTGACCAATTGGGCTGAAAACAATCAATCACAGTTAGACGATTGCTTAATGGTGCTAACAGACGCTGAAATGCCTGAAATGGATGGGTACCGGCTCACGACAGAAATTCGGTCTGATGAGCGGCTAAAGGGCTTGCATGTTGTTATGCATACCTCTTTAAGTGGTAGCTTTAATAAAGCTATGGCTCAACGTGTAGGGTGTGATCGCTTGTTATCAAAATTTCAACCTGATGAGTTAGCTGCTGTGGTGCTTGAGAGAATTAGAAGTTTAAAGTAGGGTGTTTTGTAAGCTTAATTTTCTACGTAATTGATGTAATTAAAAAATCTTCAAGTTTTACATGCTGGAAGCAGCTAAGGATGTATCTGTTTAATGGAATATAAAATATCTGAAATTATTTATTATCCTGTAAAGTCTTTAGGGGCTATATCTGTACCTGAAATAAAACTAGATCGCTTTGGTATACAAAATGACCGTCGGTTTATGTTGGTCGATCAGGGGGCAAAATTTGTTAGTCAGCGGGAACATCCACGGCTATCGCTGATTTCTGCGAGCTTGAAAGTTGATGGCTTGGTTGTTTCTGGCGATGAGCTGGGAGAGTTATTCTTTCCTTATGATTTATTTATTCATGATGTCGACGTTCAGATTTGGTCAGATGTTGTGAGTGCCAAGTTTATAGATCACAAATTTTCTTCAAGGTTGTCTGATTGGCTGGGCATGTCTGTCAGAATGGTGTTCATGGAAGATAGCGCTGTTAGGCAGGTAGATAGGGGCTTTTTTGAGCAAGATCAGAATGTTAGTTTTGCTGATGCCTTTCCTTTGTTATTAACAAATACGGCTTCGCTTAAAAATTTGAACGAAAAATTGGATCAAAGTGTTTCAATGAGCCGGTTTCGACCAAATATCGTGTTTGAGGGTGACAAAGCTTTTCAAGAAGACGATTGGCTCCGTGTATCGATAGGCGGAATTGATTTTGACCTAGTTAAGCCTTGTAATCGCTGTGGTATGACAACGATAAATGAAAAAGGTGAGTTAGGTAAAGAACCCTTAAAAACACTTGCGAGTTATCGTAAGAATGATTTTGGGGTTTGTTTTGGTCAAAACCTTGTACATCTAGGCAGTGGCACATTGAAGGTTGGTGATGTATTGGTCGTTAAAACGCTTGCTTGATAGTAGGGCTTAGCGAGGTAGAATTAAAATAATTCTACCTCGTCAGAAGTTTGGTCATTATCATCTTTTTTGCTATCAAAATGGTGATGATAAATATCTAGAGCGCTCTCAACGCTTGCGCCATTCATGATGTGTTCAAACATCAAGCGTTCTTCTTCCATCGTGTAATTTGACATGATGTCTGTTTGTAATTTTTTCCATGCATCAGGGTTGTATAATTGTTGAGGGTTGCTGACCAAATCACTTAGCCAGCCTAGGTCTCGTTTCACGTGATCTAGGCGTTGCGTTAACCTGTCATAAAACTGAAAAGCAATTGTTGCTGTGATTACCTTCTGGTGAATGTCTGCAGCGTTTTCTTTAATTGTATGGAGTTGTATTTCTGCTGACGCATTATCTTCTGTGTGGACGATGTTTTGCAGTTGATTTGCAATATAAGTAAATGATTGGGTGAGTTCGGTAATTGATTTTTCACCGTCAGTCATTGTGCATTCAACTTGAGATACTGCAAGTGTTAGCATATTAATCGTTTCGCGAACCTGACTCCAGTCTAGGTCGGGTCTATCTGCAGTAGATGATGATGGGCTGCTGCTCAAGGCAATTCTCCGTGAATGCAAAAAAAATACTTTCAAATTATGGTAGTTGTTAAAGATGTAGCATAATGCAGTCTTTAAAGCGCTATAACGATAAAGCATAGTTCATTTTAGTGAGTTGGCGAGCAAATCAAGCGTAATTTTTTCACAGAGTTAGTATTTTAATTATGAGTATTGTTAGATTTGAAAACGTTTGTTTGGCGTATGGTCTTCATCCTTTGTTGGATGAAGTTAGTTTGGCTATTGAGGCGGGTGAGAAGATATGTTTGCTCGGGCGTAATGGTGAAGGAAAGTCTTCTTTTATGCGTCTTCTGACAAAAGAAATTGAGCCAGACTCTGGTGCTATTATTTTTGAAAAAGGATTGAAAGTAGGCTCGTTACCTCAAACTTTACCTGATGCGGATGAGCGTAGTGTTTTTGATGTGGTGGCAGAAGGCTTAGCTGGTATTGGTCATGTTCTTGCCCAATACCATGCGCTAATTGATGAGCAGGCACATGGAGAATCGCTAGATGCAAAATCTTTAGAAAGGCTTCAAAATTTACAAGAAAAAATTGAAGCAAATGATGGCTGGTCTTTCCAAACCAAAATTAACAATATGCTTAAGCGTTTTAGTTTGGATGAGAATCAACAGATGAGTGCTCTCTCAGGTGGTTGGCGTCGGCGAGTGTTGCTTGCAAGAGCATTGATCAATGAGCCTGATTTGTTGTTACTGGATGAACCAACAAACCATTTAGACATCGATACCATTAAATGGTTAGAGTTGCGCTTAAAAGAATTTAATGGTGCTTTACTGTTTGTGAGTCACGATCGTGCATTTGTTAAATCTTTAGCGTCAGGAATTATTGAGCTTGATCGAGGAAATATCGCCGCATTTAAAGGAAGTTATGACAGTTATCTTGTTGATAAACAGAAAATGCTAGAGGATGAAGCGAGGCAGGATCAACTTTTTGATAAGCGACTCTCTGAAGAGGAGGTATGGATACGTCAGGGAATAAAGGCGCGTAGAACCCGTAATGAAGGGCGAGTAAGAGCATTAAAATCTATGCGTAATGAGCGTAAGGGGCGTATTGAAAAGCAAGGTAAGGCAAATATTAAGATTGAAGAGGCGGATAAGTCTGGAAAGCTTGTGGTAGAAGTAGAGGGGGTTTCGCACGCTTTCTCATCTAATGATGCTGATGGTCGCTTAGTAATCAAGGATTTCTCTCTTACGGTTATGCGAGGCGAGCGAATTGGCTTGATTGGTGCGAATGGTGCTGGTAAGACGACATTGTTAAGGATTTTGCTTGGTAAGCTAAAACCGATGTCTGGGTCAGTAAAATTGGGTAGTAAGTTAGAGGTTGCCTATTTTGATCAACTTCGTGGTGGCTTGGATCCTGAAAAAACTGTTTTTGATAATGTTGCTGATGGTCATGACTTTATAAATATTAATGGTCATCCTAAGCATGTTATTAGCTACTTAAATGATTTTCTTTTTACGGCAGAGCGCGCAAGAACGCCTGTGAAAGCTTTGTCGGGTGGTGAGACAAATCGTTTATTGCTAGCAAAGCTGTTTGGACGTCCCTCGAATGTAATTGTTATGGATGAGCCTACCAATGACCTTGATGTGGATACCTTAGAGTTGTTGGAGGAGCGGTTGAGCGAATTTGCTGGCACACTTTTGTTGACAAGTCATGATAGGGATTTTCTGGACCAGGTTGTCACAAGTACGCTTGTGTTTGAAGGTCGAGGTAGGGTTAGTGAGTATGTTGGCGGTTATCAAGATTGGGTGCGTCAAACAGGTGGTGTAATGGCGGTAGAATCGCAAACTGTTTTAGGTATTAATGAAGATAGTTCAAGGCCACTTAAGCAAGAGAGGGTAAGCATTTCTCAAGCGTCAGCCTCAGTTAAATCCAAGCCTGTTCGAAAGAAGATGAGTTATAAGTTGAAGTTGGAGTTGGAGCAACTTCCTGCAAAAATTGAGGTGCTAGAGAGTGAAATAAAACAAGTACAAGCTGAGATGGCAGCCACTGATTTTTATAATAATGAGCATTCACTCGTTGAAAAAACAATTGCTAGGTTAACCGCTGCTGAGCAATCGCTTGAAGTGGCGGAAGAGCGATGGCTTGAGCTTGAAGAGGCTGCTGAATAGTCAAAATTAGTAATATTTTTATAAATACCTAATTAGGATGAATGATATGGGGTTTTGGGTTGCGATTTTGATTACGCTGGCAGTGTTAGGTTCGGTGATGTGGGTGATGCCTTCTCCAAGAGAAAAAGCATTAACAAAAATGCGACATCAAGCGATGGGGCTGGGTTTAAAGGTTCGATTGGTCGATAAGTCGATAGCGGGAAAGCTGTATCCTTGGTTAGAGGATTATCGCGGATATGTAATGTATGAAAAATATCTACCAATAGGCAAAAAATTGTCATCGAATAAAGCTGAAGTCATTCGTTTGAGTCCTGACGATAACGCGCATGAGATAGATATTCAAAATCCTATAAAACTATCTTTACAAGAGGCAGGTTTGTTGGGAGAGCTTCCTGAATCGTCAGAAGCAATTACTTTGTTTTCTGGGGGGGTTGCTTTTTTATGGAAAGAAAGAGGTGGGTGTGATGGCGTGGAAAGAGTTGAAAAATGTTTGACCAAATGCGTTCTGAAGCTTGAAGAACTTGAAAAATTTAAAGGCTAGTCGTGTGACTTAGCCTTTAAATATAACAATAATTAAAGTGTGTCTAATGCTAGGTCGATATCACTAATTATCTTCTTGGAGTATAGGTTTACAATGAAATTTACACGGTCTTCGTTGTAATTTATATATGAAGACTTAATAAAATCCCATTTTGTTAATGCTGAATCAAGCAAATCATGCGCTTGCTTATTACCTTCTGAAAGCTTCATTAATTGGTTTAAACTTGTTTCAAAGTTTGTGGCGAGTGTGTCAATTGTTATTTCTATATCCCCCCCAGCATATACTTGACTAACCGTTGAGGTGGTTCTGGCTGAATACTTGGTCATCATCAAAGCTAAGTCGAGGCCAGCTTTACGGCTGATTTCGGTTGCCTGATTGGGTTTTTGAGATGGTGTTGTTGTTAATGAGTTGTATAGTGTCTCGAGCGTTTTGTTTAAACTAATATTTTCAGTCGCCATGTCACCAGCTAAGCGTAGATCGGGGTAGCCGGTTTTCTTTACTTCTTTAATGTTTAGGTTTAACACTTGCTCGTATTTTTTCCAAGCATCTGAAACATTATCAAAAGCTTCTACGTCTGGTGCCTTCTCTGCACTCTTTTGAACTATTTCTATAAGTTTATCAATTTTGTCGCTTGCATCCACAATGACGGTAAGGTGTTTTTGGTCGCCTTGGTTAGCACTAAAATTATAGAAGCCATTAATTGAATAGTAGGAGTTTATTTGAGCTTGATAAATATTCTCCAACGGTGATGCCGCTGTTTGTGATTCTTCAGCTGATACAGGGTTTGAGAAGGCACTTAAATTTAAGATTAGTGCTGCTGTTGCCGCAAACGTACTCGTTTTATAGGATGGTTTGCGAAACAAATTGTGGGTAAAGGTCATCAAGAAGGTCTCCATACGACAGGTCTTGGGGTTTAACTGTAAGTATTTTAATAACTTAATACTAATTCAATTTAGTGTAGTGTTTAATCCTTAATTTACAAATACTTGAAGAATGTTATTAATTCAGATCTATAAAAGGCCACAAACAGCGAAATTCTTTTCTTTTTGTTTGTGTGAGATATTGTTGAAAATTTCTTTTTTACAAGATATTTCTGATTTACTGTATTTTTTTGAAAAACACTAAATAATCAAATTAATTGATGTAAAACAGTAGGTTGTTGTTTGTTTTTATAGTAGTTCATTAAAATTAATATGTGTAGAAATGTCAATAACAATTGACAAATGGGCAGTTTTTTCTCATGGTTGCACCTCAGAATTCAAACGGTCGTATGAATTTTGAAAAATCCCGCTATATTTTCGGGCCAAAATAACTTTGCCGGTGCCGCTTTTTTGCGCAGGTACAGACAATTAACTTGGAGAACAGTTGATGATTTACGCAGGTAAAGCCATCACGGTTAAAGAAGTCGAAGGTGGTATTGCACAACTTAACTTCGATCTAGAAGGTGAGTCAGTTAATAAATTTAACAGACTAACTCTTGAAGAATTGGCAGCAGCTACAGAAAGCCTTAAAAATACTGATGGTATTAAAGGTTTAGTCGTAACTAGTTCTAAAGATTGCTTCATTGTTGGAGCAGACATCACAGAATTTACAGAACTGTTTGCAGGGTCTGAAGAAGACCTCGTTGCAGGTAATGTTCAAGCAAACTCAATCTTTAGTGCGATTGAAGATTTACCGTACCCAACTGTAACAGCTATCAATGGCATCGCATTAGGCGGTGGTTTTGAAATGTGTCTATCGACTGACTATCGTGTTATGGCAGAGAAAGCGAAGGTGGGTCTACCAGAAGTTAAGCTTGGTATTTTCCCGGGTTTTGGTGGAACTGTCCGTTTACCTCGCTTGATTGGTGCGGATAACGCTATTGAGTGGATATGCGGAAGCAAAGAATACCGTTCAGCTGATGCTCTGAAGTTTGGTGCAGTTGATGCTGTGCTTCCTGCTGATAAGTTGCAAGAAGCGGCTATTGCTTTAGTTAATGAAGCAATTGCTGGCAAGGTTGATTGGAAAGGCCGTCGTGAAGAGAAGACGTCTAAGCTTAAGTTAAATCCAATGGAAAGCATGATGACTTTCGAAACTGCTAAAGGTTTCGTAGCTGGTCAAGCAGGTCCTAACTACCCAGCCCCTGTTGAAGCTATCAAGACTATGCAGAAGCATTCTGGCATGTCTCGAGATAAAGCTATCCAGGTTGAAGCGAAAGGTTTTGCTAAAATGGCAAAAACTTCTGTTTCTGCTTCATTGATTGGTTTGTTTTTAAATGACCAAGCTCTGAAAGCTAAAGCTAAAGAGATGGAGTCAAAAGCAACAGAAGTGAAGTTGGCTGCAGTATTAGGCGCAGGAATTATGGGTGGCGGAATCGCTTACCAATCTGCACTTAAAGGTACGCCAATTATCATGAAAGATATCGCGCAAGCGGGTATCGACCTTGGTTTAAATGAAGCGACTAAGCTTCTAACTAAGCGTGTTGATAAAGGGCGTATGACAGCGGCTAAAATGGCTGGTGTACTAAACGCTATCACGCCTGCACTTAGCTATGGTGATTTCGGCAATGTTGACTTAATTGTTGAAGCGGTTGTTGAAAACCCTAAAGTAAAAGATATCGTGCTTTGTGAAGTTGAAAGTCATGTGTCTGAAGATACTGTACTTACTTCAAATACATCTACGATTTCTATCGATTTACTTGCTAAGAACCTTAAGCGACCTGAAAATTTCTGTGGTATGCACTTCTTTAACCCCGTACATATGATGCCTCTTGTAGAAATCATTCGTGGTAAGAAGACTAGCGAAGAAACAATTGCGACAACTGTTGCATACGCTAAAGCAATGGGTAAAACACCTGTTGTTGTAAATGACTGCCCAGGCTTTTTAGTTAACCGTATTTTATTCCCGTACTTTGGTGGTTTCTGTGCACTTGTTCGTGACGGAGCAGACTTCCAGCACGTTGATAAGCTTATGGAGAAGTTCGGTTGGCCGATGGGTCCCGCTTATCTACTTGATGTAGTAGGTATGGATACAGGTAAACACGCCGGTGAAGTAATGGCGAATGGTTTCCCTGATCGAATGAAGAACGAGTTCCGTACAGCGATTGATGTTATGTTTGACGATGGCCGATATGGTCAGAAAACTGACAAAGGTTTCTATACATACGAGTTAGATCGTAAGGGTAAGCAGAAGAAAGTTAAAGATGCATCTGTTTATGAAATGCTTAAGCCTGTTGTTCAGGGTAGCAACGAGTTTACTGATGAAGAAATCATTGAGCGTATGATGGTTCCACTTTGCATCGAAACTGTGCGTTGTCTTGAAGATGGTATCGTTGATACAGCAGCAGAAGCAGATATGGGTCTTATCTTCGGTATTGGCTTTCCTCCATTCCGTGGTGGTGCTCTTCGATATATCGATTCTATCGGTCTTGAAGCGTTCTGTGCTATTGCAGATAAGTACAAAGATTTAGGTGCTCTTTATCACCCGACTGCGGGTATGAGAGAGATGGCTAAAGCTGATAAAAAGTATTTCGGCTAATTGCTGAAACAGATAATCGAACGGAGAATATCTATGAGTCTTAATCCAAAAGATGTCGTCGTCATCGATGCGGTACGTACTCCAATGGGGCGTGCTAAAAATGGCTGTTTCCGCAATGTACGTGCAGAAACGCTTTCGGCGACTTTGATTGATGCGATTTTTGATCGCAACCCAAAACTAAACCCAAATGACGTTGAAGACGTAATTTGGGGTTGTGTAAACCAGACAATGGAGCAGGGCTTTAACGTAGCCCGTCAAATTTCATTGCTGACTAAAGTACCTCACGCTGCTGGTGCACAAACGGTTAACCGTTTATGTGGTTCTGCAATGAGTGCTATTCATACCGCTGCACAAGCAATTCAGACTGGTAACGGTGATGTATTTGTTGTTGGTGGTGTTGAGCACATGGGTCATGTTTCTATGACTAAGGGCTTTGATCATAACCCAGCAGCAAGTAAATACTCTGCAAAAGCTTCTAACATGATGGGCTTAACGGCTGAAATGTTAGCAAAAATGCACGGTATTTCACGTCAGCAGCAAGATGAGTTTGGTGCACGTTCACACCGTCTTGCTCATGAAGCGACTCTAGCTGGTACGTTCAAAAATGAAATCATTCCTATAGAAGGGCATGATGAAAATGGTTTCAAAGTCTTAATTGAAAATGATGAAACCATTCGTCCTGATACGACTGTTGAGTCTTTAGGTAAATTGAAGCCTGCTTTCAACCCTAAGGGTGGTACGGTTACTGCTGGTACATCATCTCAGTTAACTGATGGTGCTGCTGCTATGGTACTGATGTCTGCTGAAAAAGCTGAAGAGCTGGGCTTAACGCCTCGTGCTCGTATCGTATCAATGGCTGTAGCGGGTTGTGATCCAGCTATTATGGGTTACGGTCCTGTTCCAGCTACTAAGAAAGCACTAAAGCGTGCAGGTCTTAAAGTTGAAGATATCGACTTTTGGGAGCTTAACGAAGCATTTGCAGGTCAATCATTGCCTGTAATGAAAGACCTTAAGTTACTTGACGTTGCTGACAAGAAAGTGAACTTGAAAGGTGGTGCGATTGCACTTGGTCATCCTCTTGGTTGTTCTGGTGCGCGTATCTCAACAACTTTGTTGAATGTGTTGGAAGAGAATAACGGTAGGTATGGTGTATCGACCATGTGTATCGGTCTTGGACAGGGGATTAGTACTGTTTGGGAACGTTTATAGTAACGTTTACGAATAGCTAAGCTCAAAAAACCGCGGCCTTGGTCGCGGTTTTTTTTTATGTGTTTTAATGTCTATATTTGGAAAGGGTAAGTTGGCTAAAAGGGATTAAAAGTTGATTTTATTGTCTTCGGTGCTTTTTTTGGGTGCAGTTTTTTCAATACTATCTACCACAACTTTATTTGTCTTTTTTACTTCATTTAATATGTCAGTTAGTTCTTTAATTTTTTGATTTTTTTCACTTTCTTCCAGTGTAGATTTTTTTACAACTTCTCGTGCTTGTTTAATGTGCATCTGGTAAGTCATTACATCATTTCGCTCTGCGCATTTTCTGGCTTGGTTCATATGACTGTTAATCATTAGATCCAGTTTAAGGCTTTTTAGGTGAGCGTTGAATGTAGTGCTTTTGTCTATCGATAATTCACCACGATTGCGATAAATATCGAGTAGTTTACTAATTTGTCCTATTTGTAATTTTGATTGGTTGAGTTCAGTTTCGGTTTCAAGAAATTCAATGACTTGATTGTCGCGTTTGTTTTCTTTGAATTCACTTAGTCGTTGTTTTTGTATTCTTAGGTTATCGGAAATTATGTGATCTTTGGGGGAAAGGCTGTTTGATAATTGAAGTGTGCTCACTACAAGTGTTTGTAGTTGTATAATTAATTGATAGTCGGAGTCTACTTTTAATAATAATGCAATGTGGCCAAGTACTTCATCTACTTGTTGGCGATATTGGCTTATCTTCTTTTGTAATTTAGCCATTGCTTGTTGTCTGCTATAGCTTATACCGCTGATGATCATTGAAAGCAGAATGAGTACGGTGATGACTGTAATGATGGTTGAAGCTGGCATGTTTTTTTATGTAAAACCTTGTTTTGGTAGCACTAAAGCGGCGAATACTTTATGTAGGCAATTATTTGTATATGGTTTTAGTGTAGCAAATGTGTTGAAGTCTTCGATTAAATTATCGAAATTAATCACTTTATTTCTGAAAGTTGTAAATATGTTAAGAAAAAGCACTTATTTTAAAAAAAATATTGCAATCACTTGACCCTTTGGCTACAAATCAATATATATGTCGCCTAAGTTTATTAATCAATACAGTTAAAAGTATTCTGTATTAGATTGAAATTATGCAATTTTCTAGTTGTTTTTATTTTGGAGTCTCATGGGTAAGTCCCTAGTAATCGTCGAATCACCAGCAAAAGCCAAAACGATCAATAAATATTTGGGGCCAGACTTTATTGTAAAGTCTAGTGTTGGTCATATACGTGATTTGCCTACATCTGGTGGCGGGTCTACATCAACCCCTCAAGAGCGTGCTAAGCAAGCTGCTATTACTCGTAAGTTAAGCCCTGAAGCTAAAGTAAAGCATAAGGCTAAAAAATCTAAAGAACAGCTAATTGCTAGAATGGGAATAAACCCAGAAAAAGACTGGGCTGCGCGTTATGAAATATTGCCAGGGAAAGAAAAGGTTGTTGCAGAACTTCAAAAGCTAGCAAAAAATGCCGACACAATTTATCTCGCAACGGATTTGGATAGAGAGGGAGAGGCGATTGCTTGGCACTTGAAAGAGGCGATTGGTGGTGATGATAGTCGCTATCGACGGGTCGTATTTAATGAAATTACTGAAAAAGCTATTCAAAGAGCTTTTGAGGAGCCTTCAGAGCTAGATCAGGCTCGTGTAGATGCACAACAAGCGCGACGCTTTTTAGATCGTGTGGTGGGCTTTATGGTATCGCCTTTGTTGTGGGCTAAGGTTGCTCGGGGTTTATCCGCGGGACGAGTGCAGTCGGTCGCTGTTCGTTTAATTGTTGAGCGTGAACGTGAAATAAGAAGTTTTATTCCTGAAGAGTTTTGGGAGTTGTTTTCTAATTTAAAAAGTGAAAAGAAGGGTCAAGTTCGTTTTCAAGTCAGTCGTTTTCAAAATAAAAGCTATCGTCCTGAAAGTGAAGCTGAAGTTAAGGCTCATATTTCTACGCTTGAAAAAGAAACCTTTAAAGTTTCAAAACGCGAAGATAAACCAACCAAATCAAAGCCTAGCGCACCCTTTATTACGTCGACCCTGCAGCAAGCGGCAAGTACTCGCTTAGGCTTTGGCGTTAAAAAAACCATGATGATGGCGCAGCGTTTATACGAAGCTGGTTATATCACTTACATGAGAACAGACTCAACGCATTTAAGTACTGAAGCTGTCGCGGCGTGTCGTGAGTATATTAATGATAATTTTGGTGCGAAGTATATACCTAGTGAGCCGATAGCATACTCAAGTAAAGATGGTGCTCAAGAAGCGCACGAAGCGATTAGGCCTTCTAGTGTGGCAGTGCTTGTGTCTGGTATTAAAAATCTTGATAAAGACGCTGAGCGGCTTTATAACCTGATTTGGCGTAACTTTGTTGCGTGTCAGATGACAAACGCTGAGTTTTTAAGTTCTTCGCTTGAAGTTAGTGCTGGAGATTTTCAACTACGTACTCGCGGGCGAGTGATGAAGTTTGATGGTTTTCTTAAAGTAATGCCTGTTAATAGTAAGAAGGATGAGGATGTTATTTTACCTGATTTAAAGGTAGGTGAAACGCTTTCGTTAGATCTGCTTGATCCTAAGCAGCATTTTACAAAACCTTCTCCGCGATTTTCTGAGGCTGCCTTAGTTAAGGAGCTAGAGAAGCGTGGTATTGGTCGTCCATCTACGTATGCGGCAATCATCTCAACAATACAAGATCGTGGTTATGCCCGTGTTGAGAATAAACGATTTTATGCAGAAAAAATGGGTGATATTGTAACTGGGCGCTTGGTTGAGTCATTTGAAGATCTGCTTGATTTTAGTTTTACAGCTCAGATGGAGGAGCGGTTAGATGAAGTTGCAAATAATAAAAAGGACTGGAAGACTGTTCTAAATGATTTTTATAAGGGCTTTACTAAGCAGTTAGAAACCGCTCAAGCAGCTAATGACGGTATGCGTGAGAACCTACCAACAGAAACCGATATAGCATGCCCTGATTGTGGTCGGAATATGCAAATTCGAACCGCTAGTACAGGGGTGTTTTTAGGTTGTTCTGGTTATGCGTTGCCTCCAAAAGAGCGCTGCAAGTCAACGATTAATTTGGTATCTGGTGATGAAATTGCAAGCGTGGATGATGATGAAGGAGAGTCTCGCCTTTTACTTAAAAAGCATCGTTGTTCAATTTGTTCAACTGCGATGGATGGTTATTTAGTTGATGAACAGCGTAAGCTGCATGTCTGCGGTAATAATCCGGATTGTTCGGGCTTTTCAGTTGAGATAGGTGAATATAAAATTAAGGGTTATGACGGTCCTGTATTGGAGTGTGATAAGTGCGAAGCAGAAATGCAGCTTAAAACAGGTCGTTTTGGTAAGTACTTTGGTTGCACAAATGAGACCTGTAAGAATACTCGAAAATTACTTCGAAGTGGTGATCCTGCTCCACCTAAAATGGACCCAGTACCTACGCCTGAGTTGGTGTGTGAGAAGGTTGAAGATACTTATATATTGCGTGACGGTGCGGCCGGTTTGTTTTTAGCTGCAAGTAAGTTTCCTAAGAATAGAGAAACGCGTGCACCTTTAGTGACGGAACTTTTGCCGCACAAAGATGAGATCGATCCAAAGTATACATTCCTATTCTCTGCACCGGTTAAGGATTCAAAAGGTAATCCGGCAATTGTTCGTTTTAGTCGAAAAACAAAAGAGCAGTATGTGATGACTGAGGAAAAACCTAAGTCATCAGAAGAGAAGGCTAAAGCGACAGGTTGGACTGCGTATTATGCTGATGGAAAGTGGACCGAAACTCAGCCGAAGGCTAAAAAGGCTAAGGCTAAGCCAAAAGCAAAAAAGGACTGAACGTTAGTTATTCATGAAGGTGTAGCGAAGGGGGTTATCCTTCGCTACTTCTCTTGGGCTACTTTTTGATGCGTGATCGAAATGGCGTATCTGAAACCCTTTTGCATGTCTTCGGAAGGTGGTCTTGGGTAAGGGCTTGCTTTGAAGGCATTTTGTTTTGCAAGTGCATCTATCTCTACTACTCCGCTAGAGCGGCTAATGACTGCGTTTTTAATTGCTCCACTAGGGTGTAGTATTAGGGTGACTTCAAAATTTATTTCGTTATTATCTTTTGCTTTTGTAAATCTGTGAAACTCGTCATATAAGACTGCTCTTGAGAGGATGCTTCTAAGGGATATTTCATAATTACTCAGTTCTTTGTGTGCTGTTGTTGATACTTGTGCCGTTTTCCCTGTAATTTTCTTTTGTTTAAAAATATTCATCATACCTTGATTGGCTTTTTGGGCGCGAGAAGTTTGGGCTTGGTTAGTAAGGCTTTTAGTTGGTGGTTTTTCTGTCTGATTCTTGGTTTTAGTTTGAGTTGTGCTGGTTTTCTTCTGTCGTATGTTTTTATCGTGTTTTTGGTTTTGCTGAACTTTGAAAGTAGAGGCTTCTAATGTGGCTAGGTAGGCGTTTGCTGCTTCAGTATTGCTACTCTGTGTTTTGTTTTGTTGGTTGGTGTTGCTTGCTCTAGAGCCGGATGTAATTGTTACTGTTGGTACTGTTCGGTGTAATTCTTCTTCAGTAATAATGGGGAGGTATGATAATGCAAGAAGTAAAAAAATATGGAGCAATAATGCTATGCCTATTGCGAAGTAAATGCTTGTTAGGTGCTCAGAGTGTTCCTGCTTCATTCTAGGTGAGCTTTTTAAAGTTTGTATCATCACTTTAATTGAGTGACTGTTTTAGGCAATTGCTTTTTGTCTTAGTGTCGATGTGACGGCAATCATTGCGCGATCAATCATCAAGCCTTGCTCTAAAATAATAACTTGTTTTTTACTTAAATCGTTTGCGAGTTCGGCTTTTGTTTTCTCAATAGTTTTTAATCCCATTCTGTTAACGAAGATGAAGCTATCGGCTTCAGGTAATTTAGTCGATAGTTTGCAACGATATTTATTACCGTTCAGAAGTGTGAATTCAAGCCATGTGCCTATTTCCATGTTATCTATGTCGGCAAAATACTCTTCTAACTTGTTATCTTTGGATTCTAATTGTTTGTTAACGGCGCTTTTGTCTGCAGCTGATGCTTTCTTGTTTAAGTTTATGGATGAGCGTGTTTTGTTGTTTGTTTCTTTTGCGCCATGAAATGAGCTGTTTTTAAATGCACTTGTTAATTCTGCGCGTATTGTACTGATGGTCGAATCGAGTTCAGCTGTTTTGTAGGAAACATCCTCAAGACCAGATCGTAGGTCTTTAAGTAGTTTCGGGGCAACTGTGATCCAGTGTTGTCTATCTTTTTTGGTTTTAAGTGGTTGTAAGCACCAAATTAGATCTTCAGCAACTTTGTTTACATTGATCCATTGGTGTTCTTGTTCGTCTTTTAGAAAAGCTAGGAACATTGCTCTGCTCCAGCCACTTTTTAATGTTTCTGTTATAAAGTCAGGGATTGGGAAGGAAGCTGTCAAGATGAGTTGATTAATACTTTCTTCGACAGACTTTTGAGCTTGACGAGACTTGATTAGGCCTATTTCAGCTTCTTTAGTTCTTTGTTCAATTAATCTGGACCTTTGCTCATCTTTATTCATGAATTGTTTAAATTCGTTATTTAATTGCTCAAATAAAGCGATGTCACCAGTGAACTGATTGAGAATGATATGAACGGTCTCATGAATCTTTTTATATAAAGGGTCTCGATTGTTGTTTTTTTGGTCGCCCCAGCCAAGCCCTGCTTTTGCTAGTGAGTTTAGTAGTTGTCTAGCTGGGTGTCCGCTTGTGCTGAAAAAAGAGTTGTCTTTAATAACCACCTTTAGGATTGGGATTTGCAGGCGGCTAATAAGAACCTGTATTGGTGGGGCAAGGTTGTAGTCATCTAAAATAAATTCAAATAGCATTGAGACGAGGTTGATTAGGTCGTCATCTGTTTGATTAAAAGTAGGTTTTTTTGCCTCATGTGAGGCGCTATTATGAAGTGATTTTTGTAGTGCTGTAGGGATATCAATGACGCTAGAGCGATTACCTTCTTGTGGTTTTACTGAGGGGGATTTTTGTAATTCGGTCAGCATATTGATTAAATCTTGAGTGCTGATCATTTGGATTTTTCTTGTGTCGACCTGATTGGTATCTGTGTAACTAGTAGCTGTTCTGATGTTGGCTAGTAGTGATTGTAAATGCGGAAGTGTGTTGGCGTGTTCTGGTTCTGTATTTAGGTTGCTTGGAACGGTATTTTTAATAATAGGTGAGGATGAAGCTTCGCTTTTGGGTGCGTGTTTTTGTCTAATTCCAGGTGTTTTTAGGCTAGGCATTATGCCAAGTCGAATTAATGTTTTATTGGCATTCTCTAGTACAGGGCCTAGGTTGGAAAGGACGTAACGATCAAATTGCTTGTATACAATTAGTTTTTCTTTAATTTGAATCTCTATGTTTGAGCAAGCTTCTGAAAAAGCGCTACTTATATCTTTTGGGTCAAGAGGAGGGCTTGTTTCGCTTAAGTCTGATATGCCATATAATTTACCTATTCTGGCATGAAACTGAAGAAGAGGGCCTTGAAAGTTAGATCGCGCTTTGGTTGACATCGATGAAGTGGCAACATCCTCTTCTAGGTCTTCATTCTGCACAAGTGTTAGGCTATCAATATTGGTTGTGTCGATTTGGGCTTTTTGGGTATTTTTTTTCAGTACCCTATTTGATGAAAATAAGAGGTTTATAGTGTTGTCAAAATCAGATTCGATGCTTTTACGTTTAATTCTTATTTCACGCATTGCTTCAAAAAAGCGGTTTTGCTCATTGTTAGTACGTGCATTGTTAGCTAGCTCAAAAAAAGAGTCGTCTATTCCGTCAAACATGCTTTGAAGCATTTCGTTTAGGTCACGAGTTGCTTCTTGGCGAATCTTGCGGATAGCCTTTTGATTAGAATTGTCTTGTGTTGTAGTTTGGCTGTCGCTGGTATTTAAATAGCTGACGCCAGAAGACTTATTCATTTATCGCTCCAATGGGCATTTAAGTATGTGTAGCTAAACTATTATTTGTGATTAGGCTCCACATCGAATTTTGTTGACTCTAAGGTACAAGTTTCTCTCAATATACCTTGTATATCAATCATGCAAGTATAAAGCAATTAAAGTAAAAAAAAATAACAAAATGTTACAATTCGGAAGTGTGTCTATATTTCATATCTTTGATGAGATGCGGACTGTTTTAACGATGTTGTCTTTAACTTGTCTGATTTCCGTTTGGTGACCATTAAGGTATAGGCATATTGGGTTTTCAGGAATCGTTTCAAGTGTTTCAGTAATAAGGCCGTTTAGAGTCTTAGGGCCATTCGTCGGCAGCTGCCAGTTTAGGGCTTTGTTAATTGATCTAATTGTTGTGGTGCCGTCAATAAAATAGCTACCGTCAGTTTGTAAGGTGATATCTTGGCTTGATGCTGAAAAATCGGTGGTAAATTCTCCTACTATTTCTTCTAGAATATCTTCCATTGTTGCAATGCCTTGTACATCACCGTATTCGTCTACGACAACGCCGATGCGTTTCTTTTCTTTTTGAAAGTGAAGAAGTTGGGTGTTAAGTGGTGTACTTTCGGGAATGAAATACGGTTCGCTACATGCTTGAAGAAAGTGAGCTTTGTTTGGTGTTGTGTGCGAAAGCACGTTGGTCATGCTTCTTAAGTGTAAAATGCCGATGACATTGTTTATATCGCTTTTGTAAACCGGGAGTCTGGTATGTTGGGATGTTTTAAGTTGTTGGAGGATCGTATCAAGATCGTCTTCGATATCAATAGCTATAATTTCATTTCGAGGAATCATTATGTCGTTAACGGTAACTTTTTCAAGGTCAAGGATGCTGATGAGCATTTCTTGGTGATTTTGAGGGATAATGGCGCTAGATTCGTTTACAAGTATTTTTAGTTCTTCGCGACTGAGGTTGCTCATGTTGTTGTCTTTGGTGTCAAAGCCTAGTAGGCGAAGTAGGCCGTTGGTAATCAAATTGATTGCCCAGACGAGTGGGTAAGATATTTTGAGTAATGGTTTAAGTATGTGTGCAGCTGGAAAGGCAATCTTTTCAGGATTGTATGCCGCTATTGTTTTGGGTGTTATTTCTGCGAAGATTAAAATTACGAGCGTGAGTGCTGCTGTTGCAATGGCAATTCCTGCGTCGCCCCATAGCTGTATAGCGATCACTGTTGCAATGGCGGAGGCTAGTATGTTAACAAAATTATTGCCTATTAGAATTACGCTGATTAGCTGATCTGTTCTATCTAGCAATTGGCTGGCTTTTATTGCACCTTTATGGCCGGTTTTCTTTAGGTGTTTTAGTCTGTATTTGTTAAGTGATAGCATGCTCGTTTCTGCGCTAGAAAAGAAACCGGACAGGGCTATGAGAAGAGCGAGTGTTATAAAAAGGTATGTGAGTGATGGGTCGTTCAAGTTAAGGTTGCTCTGTGTTAAAAATGAGTTTTGAAATTGAGGGGGCTTAATTAATAAGCCATTCAAAAACAAATTTGCTACCAAGAAAGCCTATCATTAATACAGAGCTTCCCCAGAGTGTCCATTTACTTGCGGTAAGGCCTCTCCAGCCATAAATCTTTCGGCCTATTAAGAGTGTTGTAAATATAGCAAGTGCTACAATTGATAAGATTGACTTGTGAACAAGGTGTTGTGCAAAAAGGTCGTTCACAAAGATGAAGCCAAACATTATTGCGAGTGCAAGAAGGATTGTGCCGCTCCAGATCATCTCAAAGAGTAAGGTTTCCATTGTGAGCAAGGGGGGGAGGTTGCGTATCAATATCGTGTCGTTTCTTTTCTTTAAGTTGTTGTTTTGCATATAAACAAGTATGGCTTGAATAGCAGCAATAGAGAAAACGCTGTAGGCAATGATAGAAAGAATAATGTGGATAAATATTCCGCTTCCTGACGGGGAGAAAGACTGTTCTGTGTCGTGAAAAAATAATGCACCAAAGACGCAGGCTGCTGAGATTGGATATATGGCTAAAAAAATAGCCTGTAGGGGTTTTCTTGAAGAAAATAATAATAGGCAGATAACGATGAAGCATAGTACTAGGGATGCAGTGTTGAAAAAGCCAAATAATATTTTGTTTCCGTCGAGCGTGTAGGCGAGGGTGACAACGAGTTGCAGTGAAACAGCGGCGGTACCAAGTAGTAACGATACAAAGTGTTTTGCAGGTATCTTTCTTAAATAAATTAGAAACTGGTATAGTGTTCCGAATGAGTAAAGGCTAATTGATAGAATGCTGAGAGCTAAAATATTCATTTTTAGGCTTGTTAAGTCGGCTTGTGGTTCAAATTAGGGTGTAGTAATGGTTATAATGCCCTTTTTTTATCATATTTACATTAAGACACTGAAATAAATTAGCGTTAACAGCAGCTTGTTCAATAAAAATGACAGCTTGAAACGTTCAAAATATAGAGAATAAACATGTTTGAGAATCTGACTGACCGCTTATCCGATAGTCTTAAAAAGGTTACTGGGCAGGCTAAGCTTACCGAAGATAATATAAAAGGGACTTTGCGGGAAGTTCGGATGGCCTTGCTGGAGGCCGATGTGGCACTGCCCGTTGTAAAGAAATTTATTGCGGAGGTACGAAAGAGGGCTGTTGGTTCTGAGGTGAAGCGAAGTCTTTCGCCTGGTCAGGCGTTTATCAAAATAGTTAACACTGAACTTGTTGCTATGATGGGTGAGACATCTCAAGGGCTTTCTTTAAATGCACAGCCGCCAGCTGTGATATTGATGGCAGGTCTTCAAGGTGCTGGTAAAACAACGTCTGTTGCTAAATTAGCTCGCTACCTTTCTGAGCGTGAAAAGAAAAAAGTGATGGTGGTAAGTGTTGATGTGTATCGGCCTGCAGCGATTAAACAGCTTGAGACTTTGGCAGAAGAAGTGGGTGCAAACTTCTTTCCTAGTGCCGATGACCAGAAACCAATTGATATTGCTACAGCTGCGATTGCAGAAGCGAAAAAAACATTTGCTGATGTTTTGATTGTTGATACTGCGGGTCGTTTGGCAATTGACGATGCAATGATGTCTGAAATCAAAGAGCTTCATCAGGCGATTACGCCGATAGAAACATTATTTGTTGTTGACTCGATGACAGGTCAAGATGCGGCGAATACGGCCAAAGCATTTGATGAAGCATTAGCTTTGACAGGTGTTATCTTGACGAAAACCGATGGTGATGCGCGTGGTGGTGCAGCCCTTTCCGTTAGGTCGATTACGGGCAAACCGATAAAGTTTATGGGGGTGGGTGAAAAGGTCGATGCATTAGAGCCGTTTCATCCAGACAGGATTGCGTCCAGAATACTCGGTATGGGTGACGTACTCAGCTTAATTGAAGATGCTGAACGAAATCTCGATAAGAAAAAAGCTGAGAAGCTTACGCGAAAAATCAAAAAGGGTAAAAGTTTTGATCTTGAAGACTTTAGTGACCAGCTAATGCAAATGAAGAATATGGGTGGCGTTGCTGGTTTAATGGATAAGTTACCAGGAATGGGTCAAATGGCTCAGGCAGCTCAACAGCAGGTTAATGATAAGTCGCTAGGACAAATGGAAGCAATTATCTCTTCTATGACGTCAAAAGAGAAAAAATTTCCTGATGTGATTAATAATTCAAGAAAGCGGCGTATTGCACAAGGTTCTGGTACGCAGATACAAGATATTAATCGCTTGCTTAAGCAGCATAAGCAAATGCAAAAGATGATGAAGAAATTTACTAAAAAAGGCGGAATGGCCAATATGATGCGTGGAATGCAAGGAATGATGCCGCCGGGTGGTGGTGGTCCGCTAGGAAGAATGTAAATAGTGTTGCTTTTTTTGAACTTAACTTGCTGATTTTAAAGAAGTATTTTGTTTTGTTCTTATAAAGTACATAAAAATGAGAAAATAGTATTTTCAAATTAATAGATATGCTCTAGAATATGCGCCCGTTCAAGCGCCATCGTCTGATTTAAATGGGTGATATGCGTGGGTATTTTTTAACTGAATTCAGGATCAAAAACGCAATGGTAACTATCCGTTTATCTCGTGGTGGCTCTAAGAAGCGCCCATTTTATCATTTAACCGTCACTGACAGTCGTTCAGCTCGCGATGGTCGATACATCGAACGTGTTGGGTTTTTTAATCCTATTGCACGTGGCCAAGAAGAACGTTTAAGAGTTGAAACTGACCGTGTTGAGTTTTGGTTAGCTAAAGGCGCTACTACTTCAGATCGTGTTAAATCGCTTTTGAAAGACGCTGCTAAAGCTGCATAAGTTAGTTCTTTACTGATTACGTTATAGCTCGATAAATTGAGTACGGACTGAAAAGGAATACCCGTGAGTGTAAAAGAAAAAAGTGCAGTTATGGGTAAGATAACTTCAGTTTATGGCGTAAAAGGTTGGGTGAAAGTGATTTCATACTCCCAGAAAAAAGAAAATCTTTGTAACTTTGAAAACTGGATTTTAGATAATTCAGGTGTCATACGTACTGTAAAAGTGAATAATTGTAAGTCTCATGGCGGAGGGCTAGTTGCTCAGCTTGAGGGTTGTAATGATCGAGAACTTGCTAAACAGTATTGTGGTTCTTTAGTTACTATTCCGCAAAGTGAATTGCCAGACCTCGAAGTAGGGGAATATTATTGGCATCAGCTTGAAGGGATGGAAGTTATAACAACAGAATCTGTGTTGTTAGGAAAAGTAAGTCATTTAATTGAAACTGGTTCAAATGACGTACTTATTGTGAAAAAGTGTAAGGACAGTTTAGACGGTAAGGAACGATTAATTCCTTATTTGCCAGGCCAAGTAGTGACATCAGTTGATCTTGATAATAATGTTATTGAGGTAGATTGGGATCCAGATTTTTGAATGGATCAAAACAATATTTTGGTTTTGTAACGCTCTTTCCAGAAATGTTCGATGCGATTGAACATTATGGAGTGATTGGTCGAGCCGTGAAAAATGGTTTGATTTCCATGGAAACGTGGAATCCTCGTGACTTTACACAAGATCGCCATAATACGGTTGATGATCGTCCTTATGGTGGTGGTCCTGGAATGCTGATGAAAGTTCAGCCATTACAGGATGCGATTCTAGCAGCAAAAAGTTCGGCGAAGAAACATGAAGGTGAAAGTGTTAGAACGATCTATCTTTCCCCTCAAGGTTCAAAATTAGATCACCAGAAAGCGATAGAATTAGCTTCTTATGATAAAATAATTTTGGTTTCTGGGCGTTATGAAGGTGTTGATGAGCGACTTATCGAGTCAGAAATTGATGAAGAAATATCAATTGGTGATTTTGTATTAAGTGGTGGTGAACTCGCTTCAATGGTTTTGGTGGATGCAGTCTCAAGATTGCTTCCTGGTGTTTTAGGTCATAGTGAATCTGCAATTGAAGATTCGTTTGTGAACGGTCTGTTAGATCATCCTCACTATACACGGCCTGAGAATTTTGCCAATAAATGTGTGCCTGATGTGCTTTTGTCAGGAAATCACGCCGAAATTCGGCGCTGGCGACTCAAGCAGTCGTTAGGGCGAACGTGGCAAAGACGTCCTGATTTATTAGAAAGTATTGAAATGAATCAGGAGCAGCGGACATTGCTTCAAGAGTTTATTGAAAGTGATAATGCTGAGTAAGTGTTAAGAATGTAGAAAAAATCAGGTAGGCCTCTGTGCACTTATAATATGTGTATATAGCATGCGAATAAAATTTAGGAGTGTAATATGAGTGGTAAGAATAGCGTAATCAGCGCAATAGAAGCTGAGCAAATGGCAGTAGTAGATATCCCAACTTTTGGTCCTGGTGATACTGTCGTTGTTAAGGTTAAAGTAAAAGAGGGGACTCGTGAGCGTTTACAGGCCTATGAAGGTGTTGTTATTGCTAAGCGAAATCGCGGTCTAAACTCTTCTTTCACTGTGCGAAAAATTTCATACGGCGTTGGTGTTGAGCGTACATTCCAAACTTTTAGTAAGCAGATTGACAGTGTTGATGTGAAGCGTCGTGGTGATGTACGTCAGGCTAAATTGTACTACTTGAGAGAGTTAAGTGGTAAGGCTGCTCGTATTAAAGAGAAGCTAGGTTAATTCTACTTAACTAGAGCTTTTGCTCTTAATGTAGAATACTAAAAGGCAGGTGCTAAAAGCTCCTGCCTTTTTGCGTTTTTGCTTGTACAAATTAGGTTGGAGCGTGTATTACATGTTTTAATTGTAATATTATCTTTGTTGCTGCTGAACTAAATAATGGTTAGCGTGTCTGAACGTATAAGTAGTTTAATGATTTATGGGGTGTTTAATGAAAGTGTATAAACGTTTTGGGTTTTTTTGCTTAATAGCGGCTATGTCATCTCTTTTAGTGGCGGGTGAAGTTGAAATAGAAAAGAGCTTAACTAAAGCGATTCCCTCTTTAAAAATTGACAATATAACGAAGAGTGAAATGTCTGGCATCTATCGTGTTGTTACAAATAGTAGTGAAATATTATTTACGGATGAGACGGGGTCGTTCTTTTTAACCGGTGAGCTTTATACAACTGTTGGTGGACAGCTTAATAACTTGTCAGAAATTAAGAAGAAACAATTGCGTGCTGATAAAATATCCGCTGTAGATGCTAAAGAAAAAATTGTATTCACGCCAAAAGGAAAAACCTTAGCTAAAATAGCTGTTTTTACAGATATTGATTGCGGTTATTGCCGAAAGCTTCATAAAGAAGTGCCTCGCATGAATGAACTGGGAATTGAAGTAAGTTATCTTGCATATCCTAGAGCGGGTGAGGGTAGTGATTCTTATAATAAATTTGTGTCCGCATGGTGCGCCGATGATAAGTTAGATGCGATGACTTTAGCTAAGAATGGTCGCGCGATACCTAACAAACAATGCAAGAACCCTGTTTTAGCTCAGTTCAAGTTGGGTCAAGCCCTAGGTGTAACGGGTACACCTGCTATCGTTTTAGAAGATGGGACATTAGTACCAGGTTATTTGACGGCGGATAAATTAGCTAAAGGTCTCGGCTTGCTTTAAGTTCATATTTAAATTTAGGCTTCTTGATTAGCATCGGAAGCCACTCCTCTCTTTTCTTATTTCACATTCCTTCATAATATTATTACAGCGTTGAGCTCCTGCAGCGGTTAATCGGTTGTAGTCACACTTATTATATTCTTTCTTTAATTCGAATTTTGTGTAATCACTAAATGGGCCGCTACAGGCGGTCAAAAGTGATGCAATGGTTAATATTTGTAATATGCGTGCATTTTGTTTCATTGTTGTCCTATTTTTTTAGTAATATTCACTCAGAAGCTTTCGGTGCGCTGATTATTTCCCTCTTGAAAGGGTATACTACGTTTTGATTTTTTGCCTTTTATATACAAAATGAATTGAGGATATTAACTTGAAGTCCCTGAAAGTTGGAATTTGTGGTTTAGGAACGGTCGCTAGCGGTGTAATAAACGTTATTAAGCGAAATCAACAAGAAATTTCTGCACGTGCAGGTTGTCAGGTTGATGTCATTCATGTGGCATCTAGAAGCTTAAAAAATAATTGTGATATGACTGGGATTGAATTTACAACCAATTTAATGGATATCATTAATAATCCAGATGTTGAAGTCGTTGCCGAGTTGATTGGTGGTTATGATTTAGCAAAAGACTTAGTTTGCGCAGCGATTAGAAATGGTAAGCATGTTGTGACAGCAAATAAGGCGCTTATCGCTGAACATGGTAATGAAATTTTTGCATTGGCAGCTGAGCATAATGTAATTGTTGCTTATGAAGCAGGTGTTGCCGGTGGTATACCTATTATAAAGGCATTAAGAGAAGGGCTTTCAGCAAATAAAATAAATTGGTTAGCCGGTATTATTAACGGTACTGGTAACTTTATACTGACTGAAATGAAAGATAAAGGGCGCGACTTTTCTGATGTTTTAGCAGAGGCTCAGGCCTTGGGTTATGCTGAAGCAGACCCTACTTTTGATGTTGAAGGTATTGATGCTGCTCACAAATTGGCAATATTGGCATCGGTTGCTTTTGGTGTACCATTACAGTTCGAAAAAGCATTCACTGAAGGTATTAGTAAAATTTCAACGGTTGATGTTAATAATGCTGATGCATTAGGGTACCGCATTAAGCATCTGGGTATTGCTCGCAGGAAAGAAGATGGCTTTGAATTAAGAGTTCACCCAACACTTATCCCTGAGCAGCAACTCATTGCTAAAGTTGACGGGGTTATGAATGCAGTCTTAGTTGATGGTGATGCGGTAGGCCAAACTTTATACTACGGCGCTGGTGCTGGTTCAGAAGCAACTGCTTCAGCTGTTATTGCTGATTTGGTCGATGTTGCAAGAGCAATAAAGGCAAATGCTGGCGTAACAGTGCCTTACTTAGGGTTTTCAGCAGATCACATGCTTGATTTGCCTGTGATCTCAATAGAGGAAATTACATCAGCTTACTATCTGAGAGTAACGGCCGAAGACAACCCCGGTGTATTGGCTCAAGTTTCATCGATTTTGAGTGGACTTGGTATTAATATTGAGTCTGTGATGCAAAAGGAGAGTGAGCAGGAACATCAGACTATTCCCTTGGTGCTATTGACCCACGAAGTTAAAGAAAAACAAATTAATTTAGCGATCGAACAGATTGAAGCGCTTGAAACAACGGTTGGCAATGTGGTTCGTATCCGCATTGAGCATTTTCATTAATAGAGACGGATAAGTAACGTGAAATATATTAGTACGAGAGGCGCAGCGCCAGCATTAGGTTTTGAAGATGTATTGTTAACGGGCCTAGCCCCAGATGGTGGGTTATATGTACCGGAAACATTGCCTCGTTTTACTCAAGAAGAAATTGCATCATGGGCTGGGCTCCCTTATTCGGTTTTAGCTTTTAATGTGATGTATCCGTTTGTTGAAGGTTCAATCCCTGAGGATGACTTCAGAGCAATGGTTGATGAAACTTATGCTGCCTTTGATCATGCTGCAGTAGCGCCCTTGGTTCAGTTAGACCAAAATGAATGGATACTTGAATTATTTCGTGGCCCAACACTCGCGTTTAAAGATTTTGCGCTTCAGCTACTTGGGCGCTTATTAGATCATGTTCTACAGAAGCGCAATGAGCGTGTCGTGATATTAGGTGCCACTTCGGGCGATACTGGATCTGCTGCGATTGAAGGTTGTAAGCACTGCGACAATGTCGATATCTTTATTCTGCACCCTCATAACCGTGTTTCTGATGTCCAGCGTAAACAGATGACAACGGTGCAGGGAAATAATGTTTTTAATATTGCAGTGGATGGCAATTTTGATGACTGCCAGCAAATGGTTAAAGACAGCTTTAATGACCAAAGTTTCTTAAATGGAACGCGTCTCGTTGCGGTGAATTCTATTAACTGGGCAAGAATTATGGCCCAGATTGTATATTATTTTAGTGCGTCGCTTTCTTTAGGTGGGCCTAGCCGGAGTGTATCTTTCTCGGTACCAACAGGTAATTTTGGCGATATTTTTGCGGGCTATCTTGCTCGTAATATGGGGCTGCCCATTAACCAGTTAATTGTTGCAACCAATAGAAACGATATTTTACATCGCTTTATTAGCCAGAATAACTATAAGTTAGAAGGTTTACATCATACCTTATCTCCAAGTATGGATATTATGGTGTCAAGTAACTTTGAACGTCTAATGTTCGATCTGTATGGGCGAGATGGAAAAGCATTAGCTGGGCAAATGGATGCTTGGAAGGCGCAGTCTGGTGCAATTGAAACGCATCGGTGGACTGCAGCACGTAAGCTCTTTGATAGCTACTCGGTCAATGATGAACGTACGTGTGAAGTGATTAAAGAAGTTTATGATAAGACTGAATACCTTATTGACCCACACACAGCGATTGGTGTTGAAGCTGCTCGTGCTTGTCGTCGAGATGGTTCTATACCCATGGTTACACTCGCAACAGCGCACCCCGTTAAGTTTCCTGAAGCGGTAGAGAAATCAGGTGTTGGTATTACGCCTGAGTTACCGCATCATCTTGCTGACTTATATAATAGAGAAGAACGTTACGAAGTTTTGCCAAATGATTTAACTGAAATACACGCTTATGTTGCGAAGCATCGTAGAAGCTAGGTGATAAACCGTTGAAGGTGAGTGACTTTAAAGCGCTAAGACAATGTCTTAGTGCTTTTTTTCTGCCTGAACTAAAGTACCTAGCTAACTAGAACGTCGTTTTAAATTAAACCTAAAATATAATGATAATTAGCCATGAAAAAGACCATTCTTCGAAGAGATTTGCAAGATACGACAGCGCCAATAAACACTATTCCTCCTTTTTTAAGTAGAATTTATAATTCAAGAGGCGTATTTAATGCTGAGGATTTAGAATTAAGTCTTTCTAAGCTTTTAGATAGCTCACAACTCTTAGGTATTGATGCGGCTGTTAAACTTTTAGTTGACGCGCTTAAGAATAAACAAAAAATTATCATTGTGGGGGATTTTGATTGTGATGGCGCAACAAGTACAGCATTAGCGGTACATGCGCTCCGTGCCATGGGGGCTTTTGATTGTCAGTATTTAGTACCAAACAGGTTTGAATTCGGATACGGCTTAACCCCTGAAATTGTAGATTTAGCGGCGACCATGCAACCTGATTTAATTGTGACAGTTGATAATGGAATTTCAAGCATTGATGGGGTGAGTCGAGCAAAAGCGCTTGGTTTTAAAGTGCTGGTAACAGACCATCATTTACCGGGTGATGAAATTCCTGATGCAGATGCAATTGTGAACCCTAATCAAGTTTCATGTGATTTTTTGAGCAAGAATGCAGCGGGTGTCGGTGTTATATTTTATGTGATGAGTGCCTTAAGGTCAGCCTTACGTGCACTCGATTGGTTTGAAGGAAATAATATTAAAGAACCTAACTTAGGTGATTATCTTGACCTTGTTGCACTTGGAACGGTAGCAGATTTAGTACCGCTAGATAAAAATAATCGAATCTTGGTTGAGCAAGGGCTTAAACGGATAAGAGCAGGGCGCTGTCGACCGGGTATAAGAGCTATTTTAGCATGCGCTCAACGAAAACCTGAAAACATACGGGCAAGTGATATGGGATTTGCGATAGGGCCGCGTTTGAATGCTGCAGGCCGTTTGGATGATATGTCGCTTGGTATAGAATGCTTGCTAGCAGAGGATGAATACAGCGCTAATCAGCTTGCTCAGCGTTTAGATCAACTTAATCAGGATCGTAAATCTATTGAAGCTGACATGAAAATGGATGCCGATATTAAATTGAAAGAAATGGACTTTGGAAATGGTGAAATGGACTGGGGTTTATGTTTGTATGAAGCCCATTGGCACCAAGGCGTGATTGGTATTCTGGCATCACGAGTGAAGGAGAAATTTAACCGCCCTGTTATTGTTTTTGCAACCGCCGATGATGACCCAAGTATTGAAAATCCTGAATTAAAAGGGTCTGCTAGATCAATTGCAGGGTTTCACATGCGTGATGCACTGGATATCATTGCCAAACGTCATCCAGCTTATCTATCAAAATTTGGCGGTCATGCCATGGCTGCAGGCATGACGATTGAGAAAAAGTATTTCAAAGAATTTACACAAGCATTCGATACCGTTGTGCGTGAGCAGTTAACCGAGCAAGACCTTGAAGCAACTCTGCTTAGTGATGGCGCGCTATCAGAAAATGAACTCACCATTGAATGTGTGAATATGCTCGAACTTGCGGGCCCATGGGGGCAGCAATTTCCAGAGCCTCGCTTTGATGATACCTTTGAATTGATTCAACAGCGGGTATTAAAGGAAAAACACTTAAAGTTAGTATTGGTCAAACAAGGCAGTACACAAATGTTTGATGCGATTCAGTTTAATAGTGAGTGGGTAGGAAAGTCGATTCCCGCGCAAATACGTGTAGCGTATCGACCAAATATCAATGAGTTTAGGGGGCGTAAAAGCGTACAGTTGATGATCGATCATATTGAGCCAGTATCGTAAGGAATGTTAATGAGAAATGTGTTGTTTAAACGTTTTATTGGTCATCTGATTTTTACTATAGCTTGTTTTTTACTTTTAGGTTGTAGTACGCCTAAAACGCAGCTTAGTTCCGGTATGGATCATGAGCCGATTTTATCAAAAACTGAATTTTTAGCTGAGGATGGTTACCATCTTCCTATAACTCGGTTTTGGCCTGAAACTTCACCGAACGGTATTGTCGTCGCACTACATGGGTTTAATGATTATAGTAAAGCGTTTGAAGGCATGTGTCAGTATTTTGTCTCAAAAAATATAGCGTGTCTTGCCTATGATCAACGCGGGTTTGGCGGAACAAGAATGGTCGGGATTTGGCCTGAAGAAGGTCGTTTGCAAATGGACTTGCATCTGTTGGTAAAGCAAATTCGTAACCAATACCCTCAGCAGCCCATTTTTCTAGTGGGTGAAAGTATGGGTGGTGCAGTCATTATGACAGCCATGGCTGATACAAGATTTTCTTTAGCGGAGGAGGTAAGTGGGACGATTTTATATGCGCCTGCAGTTTGGGCAAGAAGTACCCAGCCTTGGTATCAGCAGGCGTCATTATGGCTGGCTGTACATACTTTTCCTGGCTGGATGCCTACGGGTGAAGGTTTGGGTGTACAGGCGACAGATAATATTGATGCACTTAGAGCGATGGGGCGAGATGATAAAGTTATAAAAGCGACAAGAATTGATACCATTTATGGTTTGACCAATCTAATGGATGCCGCATTATTGGCGTCTAAAGATGTATCAATTAGAACGCTTGTTTTATATGGCGACAAAGATGAAGTTATTCCTAAAAAACCAACGTGTGAGATGCTTGAGGCAATGAGTTTAGTTGATGAAAGCGTTGAATTTATAAACTACACAGAGGGCTACCATATGCTGTCGAGAGACTTACAGGCTGAGCGTGTGTTTAGTGACAGTTATGAGTGGATGGTTGAGGGCGCTGCTGATAAAGAGCGTTTTCAATCTATTGTTTTAGAGAAGGGTAAGCCAGTAAGTTATTGTGTAGAGTCTTAACCATCAATAAGTGTAGAGGATGCATTGCTTAACTAACACTTTTAATAACCGGTGACCCAGCAAGGCCTAAGGCTATTTCTAGTAATATATCCCAAGGGTTAAGGCCTTTTTCTACACCTTTTATTAAATCATCTGTTTGCTTACATTGATTAAGGATTTTTTTAAGGTTCACTGGTTTATGGCGTTTGGACGTTTGCATTAATGGTGCTTGACGTTTTTGAAAAATGCCCATTTTTTTAAAAATAATTTGAGGTGGCTGGTTTTTTTGGAGTGCATGGTTAAGAGCATACACTGTCCGCACTTCCTTAGTGAGTGCCCATAATGCATAAGTTGGTTCAAGCCCCTCGATTTTCAAACTAGATACGATTTTTGCGACGAGTTTTGTGTTACCGCTTAGGCAGGCGTCCGTAAGATTGAATATATCGTATTTAGCGGAGTCAGATACGCTTGCAAGCACTGTATCTGCGTCGATGTTTTTTTCAGTGCCAAGCATTTTAAGTTTTTCTAATTCTTGCTGTGCGGCAAGTAGGTTACCTTCAAGCCTATCAGCGAGTAATGCAATGGCTTCTTGTTCGATGACTAAACCCATTTTCCTCGCTCTTTGAGAGATCCATTGAGGCATTTCGTTTAAGCTAATGGGCCAAACTTGAATAATTCCACCAACTTTATCGATGGCAGCACACCACTTACTTTTAAGTGTTGCCGAGGTGAGTTTGGCTGAACTAATTAGCAGTATTTTGTCATCGGGAATATTTTGGCAATAAAACTGGAGGGCTTTACCGCCAGGTATACCTGGTTTTGCTTTATCAAGTCTGAGTTCTGTCAGTGTTCTTTCAGCAAAAAGTGATAGACAATTTGCTTCATCATTTAGACTTGTCCAGTCAAATTTACGGTCAACATCCAGTATTTTTCGCTCATCACAGCCAGACTGCTTGCTTGCAGTACGTATGCTATCTAATGCCTCTTGAACAAGTAGAGGTTCGTCACCAGTAACAAGATAGACGGGAAGTAGATTTTTTTTAAGCTCTTGATCCAATTGTTTGGTTTGAATACGCATGAAATTCCAAGCTTATTTTGAGTTGATTGATTGTTGGATATGTAGGCTATCAAATACGCTGAGCTGTCGGAATATAATGTTAGCTATTTCTTGGTTTAGTTTAGTTTGAATTTCACCTTGTTCGCGCTCTTTAGCAATTAAAGCAGAGGATTGATGGCGGTAGCTCTGGTTTACTTCGACTACTTGGCTGGTGATTTGTGTCTGAGTCGCTGCATGAATAAGCTTATAACGAACAGAATATATTAAATCATATTCTGCAGTTGATGCATCACTATCAATCGATACTGATCTTTGTTTTTTGTTTACATTCGAAATGCTTAGTATCATTTCAGCTTCGTCAGTGAGCTTGATTTTGTGAAGTTGAAACTCACGACTTAACTGTCGACAAAGGTCCCAAGTTTTCTCATTTGCACATTTAAAGTTAATTGAACTTAAGCTATCAGGTAATGCTTGTGTACCGCGTAGCTGAAAGCCGCAAGCATTGAGAAACAAACTCAAGGTCAACAAGCTAAATAAGCCTGTTGATCTTGAGAAAATATTGCTAATTAGAGCCACCTTTAATTAGCAACAATGTTGACGAGTTTGCCAGGTATAACAATTACTTTTCGAACCGTTACTTCGTTAAGAAATCGTTGAACGTTGTCATTCTCTAGTGCAAGTTTTTCCATTTCATCTTTACTAATCTCTGCAGGTACTTCTAGCTTCGCTCTAACTTTGCCATTAACTTGTAGCACAATCTCTTGGGAAGAAACTGTTAGTGCAGATTCGTCAAAGCTTGGCCAGTTTGCATAAATTACGGCATCTTGGTGCCCTAGATCGCTCCATAGTTTATGGCAAATGTGAGGAGCAATAGGAGCAAGCATTAAAGTAACTGCCTCGAGTACTTCTTGCATAACCGCAAGGCCTTGGTCGCTGGTGTCTTTAAACTTAGCGACATCATTCATAAGCTCCATGATCGCAGCAATGGCGGTATTGAAGGTTAAGCGGCGGCTTACGTCATCACTTACTTTGCGAATGGTTTGATGTGCTTTTCTACGTAATGCTTTTTGCCCATCATTGAGTGATGCAACATTAAGACTAATATCTAGCTTGTTTAATGAAACATGATTAAAGACGGCTTTCCATAGGCGCTTAAGGAAGCGATGTGAGCCTTCTACAGCACTGTCGGACCATTCCAGTGATTGCTCTGGAGGCGCCGCGAACATGATAAATAAACGAACTGTATCTGCCCCAAAACGATCAATAGTCGTTTGAGGGTCGACGCCATTGTTTTTAGACTTTGACATCTTACTCATGCCAGCCGTTTCGACAGAACTACCATCAGACTTTAGTTTAATGCTTAACGTTTTGCCTTTATCGTCTGTTTTTATATCAATATCGGCTGGCGCAATCCAGTTCTTACCGCCTTTATCACCTTCTTGGTAGAAACTTTCGGCTAAAACCATACCTTGACAAAGTAACTTTTTGAATGGTTCATCGCAGTCAACTAAGCCAACATCTCTTAATAGCTTATGAAAGAAACGGGCATATAACAGGTGTAAAATTGCATGCTCAATACCGCCGATATATTGATCAACAGGTAACCAATAATTAGCAGCTTTTGAATCAAGCATGCTATCAGTCGAGTTAGGTGAGCAGTAACGCGCGTAATACCAAGACGATTCCATGAAAGTGTCGAAGGTATCTGTTTCACGTAAAGCAGGTTTGCCTTTATGTGTTGTTTTTGCCCATTCAGGGTTACTCTTTATGGGGGAAATAATGCCATCAAGTACAACATCTTCAGGTAATACAACAGGCAGTTCGTCAAGCGGAACGGTTACTGTTGTACCATCTTCGAGTGTTTTCATAGGGATAGGGCTGCCCCAATAGCGTTGTCGTGATACACCCCAGTCTCGCAGACGGTAGTTAATTCGTTTTTTACCCGAGCCTATTTCTTCAAATTTGGCGATGATAGCTAAGAACGCTTCTTCTGAACTTAGACCGGTAAAATCATCTGAAAGAACAAGTACACCTTTTTCGGTAAAAGCTTGTTCTTGAATGTCTATTTCTTGCTCATCATTCGGAGCAATGACTTGCTTGATTGGCAATCCGTATGATTTAGCAAAGTCATGATCGCGTTCATCGTGAGCAGGTACCGACATAACTGCGCCAGAGCCATAGTCCATTAATACAAAGTTAGCGGTCCAAACAGGCACTTCTTCCCCTGTAAGAGGATGGATTGCTGTAAAGCCTGTGGCAAGACCTTTCTTTTCCATTGTGGCCATATCAGCTTCAGCCACTTTATTGTTTTTGCACTCATCAATAAACGTACTTAGTTCTGAATTGGTTTTGGCAGCTTCAAGCGCTAACGGGTGTTGTGATGCCACGGCAACATAAGTCACACCCATAATGGTATCTGGGCGAGTGGTATAGACTGATAAGCTGTCTTCACGATCTTTTAGTTGAAACGAAAACTCTAAACCTTCAGAGCGACCGATCCAGTTCTTTTGCATCGTTTTGACTTGTTCCGGCCATTCTTCAAGCTGGTCTAGGTCAGCAAGTAACTCATCAGCATAATCTGTAATCTTAATAAACCACTGAGGGATTTCTTTACGTTCTACGAGAGCGCCAGAACGCCAACCTCGCCCATCAACAACTTGTTCGTTGGCTAGTACTGTTTGGTCAACAGGGTCCCAGTTTACAGTTGCATGCTTTTTGTAAACTAAACCTTTATCAAACAGTTGCGTGAAGAACCACTGTTCCCATTTATAATACTCAGGTTGACATGTTGCTAATTCACGGTCCCAATCGTAGCCAAAACCTAAGAGTTTTAATTGGCTTTTCATGTATTCAATGTTTTCGTAGGTCCACTTTGCGGGTGGTACTTCATGCTTAATTGCCGCATTTTCCGCAGGAAGACCAAAGGCATCCCAGCCCATAGGCTGCATGACATTTTTACCTTGCATACGGTGATAGCGTGAAACAACGTCACCGATTGTATAGTTACGGACATGACCCATGTGAAGTTTGCCACTGGGGTAAGGAAACATTGAAAGGCAGTAGTATTTTTCTTTTGTTTCATCTTCGGTGGCGGCAAAGCTATTATTTTCTTCCCAGTAGCTTCGAGCGCTATCTTCAATTATTTTTGGTTCGTATTGTTCTTGCATTGGTTGTTTTGGCTGTTCTTGCATGGGACTCTTCAATCTTGGAATAAATTATAAAAAGGACGCTAATATCGGGCCATTCTAGCGTAGTTTAATTGATCGGGCTAACGTAGTTTTAGTGATTTAGATAGCCGCCATAAAATATATGCGAAACATAGTATAAATAATGGATAAGAGCCAGTATAAGAAAAGGGAGTGCGACCTGATCGGACTTGAAATTTAGACTCAAGTACTGTTTCAACAAATTGTTCTGTTTTGGCTAGAATGCGTCCTTGTTCATCAATAATAGCGCTTATTCCGTTATTGGTGGCGCGGATCATATATCGAGCGTTTTCAGCTGCGCGCATTTGGGCCATTTCTAAATGTTGTAGGGGGCCTAGGGAGTTTCCAAACCAGCTGTCATTACTGATGGTTAGTAAGTAATCGGCATTCTTAGCTTGCTTGGCAACAAAGTCAGGATAAACAACTTCATAACAAATAAAAGGCGCTGCCTCATAGTTTTGGGACTTTAAAAGGGCTTGATGATTAGAGCCTTTTCTAAAATCGGACATGGGAAGGTCAAAGAAAGCGATTAAGCCCCTTAGGATATCTTGTAGTGGGACATACTCACCAAAAGGAACAAGTTTTTGTTTATGGTAGATACCGCTGCCGTTTCCAATGCTTGTAATGCTATTGTGAACAACTATTTGGCCTGTATCAGCATGTGGCCCTCGATAAGGTATGCCGCTAATAATATTGCTGTCATGACTATCTGCAAGCAAAGACATTTTTTTAAGAAAAGGTTTCGCTTGACCATAAAGTAGCGGGATAGCCGTTTCAGGCCAGACAATTAAGTCATTGTGCCAATACTGGCGAGTTAAAACGTCTAATGACTTAAGCGTTTTTTTGCGTTGAGCCGGTAACCATTTTAATTCTTGGGGGATGTTAAGTTGGACGAGTGCGACGCTAAGTTCTTTATCTTTTTTTTGTGACCATTCGATTTGATTAAGCACCGGGCCTGCTAGCCAACATACTCCTACCAATAGTGAACTTCCATATTTCAACTTATTCGGGGCTTGTGTTACAAACAATGAGGCGGCTATACCTGTTGCAACCGTAAGCATGGTAATCCCGTAAACACCCAACACAGGGATCCAACCAGCAAGAGGGCTTTCAAGGTGGCCATAACCTAAAAATAGCCATGGGAACCCTGTTAAAAATTCTGTTCTGAACTCATCACCAAGTACCCATAAAGCTAAAAAAAGCAATGCGTTTGAAAGGTAGCTTTTAGTGATTAACTTGAAGTGTAGCCAAAAGACTAAAGCAGATTGCAAGGATAAAAAGATAACAAAACCAATCGTTAAAATAGTCGCTAGTGCGGGGCTTGCATTGCCGTATGTGTGAATGCTGACGTAAATCCAAGAGGCGCCAGAGCCGAATAAACCGAGGCCAAATAGTACTCCATATAAAAAGCCTCGATTGCTGTTTAAACCTAATATTTTTGAATCGCTTGGTTGATTGGCAGTATTAGTTATGGCTTGAGTGGATACGATGATTAAAGCAATTGATAATGGGCCGAGTACCCAATAGTCAAAGGGAGCTAATGTGAGCGTTTGCATTGCTCCGGCAAGAATTAGGCATAGGGGTGTGATGAGCATTGCCGGTAGCCCTTTTGTAACAGCTGGCATAAATTTTAGTCTTTTTCTATTTTGAGTAAACGAATTGTTCGATTGTCGGCGTTTAAAACTGTTACCGTAAAATCATATAATTTTGTTTTGTCGCCACGGCGAGGAAGCCTTCCAAATTGCTTTAAAGCTAAGCCGCCAATTGTGTCAAATTCATGTTCGGGTAACTTTACTTTAAAATACTCATTAAACTCTTCAATGGGGGTTAGTGCTTTAACGTTAAATTCGCCATTGGATAGTCGTTTTATCATCGCTTCGTCATCAATATCATGTTCATCATCGATTTCACCCACAATTTGCTCAAGGATGTCTTCAATGGTCACTAGTCCAGATATTCCGCCATATTCATCGACCACGATCGCCATATGATTGCGTGTTTGTTTGAACTCTTTTAGGAGCTGATTAAGGCGTTTACTTTCAGGAATGATGGTTGCAGGTCGAAGTAGTTCGGCGATATCGTCTTTTTTTAAATTGCCTTTTAAGGCAAGAGGAAGTAGATCTTTAGCGAGTAAAATTCCTGTAATGTCATCTGATGATTCACCCATAACAGGAAATCGTGAGTGGGCAGATTCGATAATATTTGAAATGTACTCATCGGGATCTAGATTAGCCTTAACGGTTATCATTTGCGGGCGTGGAATCATCACCTCACGAACTTGCATATCCGTTACTTGAGTGGCTCCTTCAATAATACTGAGAGCATCGGCATCGATCACGTTTCGTATTTCTGCGTCGCGTAGAATTTCCATGATATCTGTCAGTGATTGAGGGTCAGTTGATAAACGTTCAGATATTTTTGAAAACCACTTATGTTTTTTCGGGGCTTTGGTCGATGCATTGCTCGACTTATAGTCATTCATATACTAGTTATCTTTTTCCTCAATCAAATAGGGGTTTGGAAAACCAAGCGTTGTTAATATCTCAATTTCCAATGCTTCCATTGCGTCAGCTTCATCATCGTCTATGTGATCATGGCCTTGTAGGTGCAAGGTACCATGAACAACCATGTGAGCCCAGTGCGAAATTTCAGATTTCGTCTGTTCTGTCGCTTCATTTGAGACAATGGGCGCACAAATTACTAGATCCCCGAGTAAATTTAACTCGATTTGTGCAGGTGCCTCAAATGGAAAGGATAGAACATTTGTTGGTTTGTCCATGTTCCGGTACTGTTTATTTAGTGATTGGCTTTCTTCTTCATCTACAATCCGAACGGTTAGCTCTTGCTCAGTGTTTTTGTTTGTATCTTGTAATGCTGATTCAACCCAGAGCTTAATCTGCAATGGGCTAGGGCAGCGAGGGTGCTCGCTTGCTATTTGTAAATCAATTATGGCTGCTGTCATAGTGGTTATAAGCTTCTACTATACGTTGAACAATAGGGTGTCTTACAACGTCTGAGGCAATGAAGGTGGTTCTTCCAATACCTTTTACATTGTTTAAAACATGAAGTGCTTGAGCCAAACCTGATTTAGAGCCTTTCGGTAAGTCAGTTTGGGTTAAGTCGCCGGTAATCACAGCTGTCGACCCAAAACCAATACGGGTTAAAAACATTTTCATTTGTTCTGGTGTCGTGTTTTGGCTTTCATCTAGAATAATAAAAGCGTTATTTAATGTTCTACCACGCATAAAAGCAAGTGGAGCAATCTCGATAATGCTTTTCTCAATTAAGCGTGCGACTTGTTCAAAACCAATCATTTCATATAGTGCATCGTAAAGAGGACGTAGGTATGGATCGACTTTTTGCGCTAAATCACCGGGTAAAAAACCAAGTTTTTCGCCTGCTTCAACGGCTGGACGAACCAGAAGTATTCTCTTCACTTCTTCATTTGATAAGGCCTCAACAGCACAAGCCACTGCCAAATATGTTTTTCCTGTACCAGCGGGGCCAACTCCAAAGTTTATATCATGATTTTTCATGCCTTCTACGTAATTATTTTGGTTACCTCCACGTGGTTTAACCGATGTACGAGGAGTCTTTATTAGCTTGGCATCCGCAGGAAAGTCACCTTTAGAGGAGTCAACACCGAACTCTTGAATAAATAAATGAACTATTTCAAGGCTAATAACCCCGTTGTCTTCAGTTTCACGATAAAGATGACGTAGTATTTCAACTGCAGACTGGCAGGATGGGGCTTTAGGTGAGTTAATTTTAAAGGTGTTGCCGCGATAGCTGATACGAACACCAAGGCGGGTTTCGATATGTTTGATGTTTTCATCAAACTGCCCACATAAAAGCGTTAACCGTTTATTGTCAAACGGTTCTAATCGTATCTCTTTTATGGTGTTTGTGCTCGTGCTAGTAGTCTTGATCGTCAATTCGGTCACCACGCAATGAGTTTGGAAATGCAGTTGTTATATTGATGTCAATAAAACGGCCAATTAAAGCGCTATCGGTGCGATCTTGTTTTGATCTAAAGTTTACAACTCGATTATTTTCAGTTCTTCCTTGCAGTTCACCAGGGTCTTTCTTAGAAAAACCTGTGACTAAAATACGTTGAGTCGTACCTACCATCTTTCGGCTTATATCCAAAGAATGCTGTGCGATACGTTGCTGAAGGATTGACAATCGCTGCTTTTTAACTTCTTCGCTGGTGTTATCGAGCATGTCTGAAGCGGGTGTGCCGGGGCGGGCGCTATAGATAAAGCTAAATGAAGCATCGAAACAAATCTCATTGATTAGTTTCATTGTGTCTTCAAAATCTTTCTCTGTCTCGCCAGGAAACCCAATAATGAAATCAGAAGAAATACTAATATCAGGTCGAATTTTCCGCAGGCGTCTTATTTTAGATTTGTACTCTAAAACCATATGGCCACGCTTCATGGCGCTCAGAATGCGATCAGAACCACTTTGCACTGGTAGATGTAAATGACTGACGAGTTCAGGTACATTGGCATACACTTCTATTAATGAATCCGTAAACTCAACAGGGTGTGAGGTTGTAAAACGGATTCTATCGATACCGTCAATTGAGGCTATCATTGTAATTAATTCAGCGAGGTCCATGATGTCGCCATCATGCGTTTCACCTTGAAATGCATTAACGTTTTGACCTAATAAGTTTACTTCGCGCACGCCTTGCGAAGCTAAATGTACAATTTCTGTAATGACATCATCTACTGGTCGGCTGACTTCTTCACCGCGTGTGTACGGTACAACACAGAATGTACAGTACTTGCTACAACCTTCCATGATGGATACAAATGCAGAGGGCCCATCAACTCCAGGGGGAGGCAAGTGATCAAATTTTTCAACTTCAGGAAAGCTAATATCAATCACACCTTTTTTACCTTGTTTCGAGGCATCGATCATTTCTGGCAAGCGGTGGAGCGTTTGTGGGCCAAAAATAACATCAACAAAAGGTGTTCGTTTATAAATAGCTTCCCCTTCTTGGCTGGCAACACAGCCGCCAACGCCGATCGTAATTTCTTTGTTTTTATCTTTAAGCTTTTTCCAACGACCTAATTGGTGAAAAACTTTTTCCTGAGCTTTTTCACGAATAGAACAGGTGTTGAGTAGTAAAATGTCAGCTTCTTTTTCATCAGTTGTCACTTCCACTTCGTGGCTACCACGTAAAAGATCTGCCATACGTGATGAATCATATTCGTTCATCTGACAACCGTGCGTTTTAATAAATAATTTTTTCGTCATGTAGTTCTAGGTCTTAAAAATAAAATGGATAAAACGATTATACCTTGAGAACGTCTTATGGTGTAGTTGAATTGTGTAGTCGAATGCTTAGTCTTCGAAATTGAGTACCCAGCTGATTTCTTTTTGATATTGAAGTGCTTCAAATCTATTTTTCATTGTGATCATGGAAGTGAAAAATACGTCTTCAATCAACCAGTTAACTAAAAACGGAGGGATCATTCCACCAGGGTCGTTATGTCCTTGCCAGATTACTTGGGTAACATTCTTCTCTTTTGGGATGAGCAAAAACTCTGTGTTAAGACTAGGAACCCGTATGACATCTTCATTTTTTGGGAGAGTATCGCCTTCGTACCATTCTTTAATTTTAATAATTTTAGTGTGTAAGTCTTGGGTTATTTTTTGTCCTGATACGATGTCTCGATCTTCAAGTGGCCAGGGTAAGCTCATTCTCAAGTAAATTTTGCGTGAATTTGTTTCATCAAAAGGCGTAATCACAAACCCTTCTTTTGCATCTTTAACCCATTCAGGAAATGCTTCAATATCAGTGAAATTTGCTAAAATATTAGAAAGTGATGCATTTATAGTTTGTACGCCTTTGATTGCAACAAAATTACTGCCAGGCCATGGTTGTGTGTAAATCTGTATGTCATCTCTGTTTAACATTAACTCCCAACCTGAATTGCTGTAGGCATTGGGAAGTACATTGAGATAGGGATCGGCTTTTGAGCTTTGTGCTATAGATGATAAGCTGTTTAAGCTAATAAGAAGGATTAAAGTTATCTTGTGTAGCATCGCGGGCTCAAATGATATGGGGTTAGGTTTAATCCTAATTCATGCTAGATGATTAGTGCCATCACAATTATTAGGTTGACTATCATGACATTGGTGTTTCGTAATGGCATGCTGAAATTATCGTTACTGAAAGGAGTGTGAGTAACGTCACGTTTTTTTCCTTATTTCTATTCAAACTATGCGGTGCGAAATTTTGGATAATAAGTGTTCCCAATATAAAAATATAAAGGAGTTTGTTTTGCAGTCTGTTTTATCACGCTTTAATCACTTTTTTGAATCAGCTCCGCAACGCTTTTTACCTTGGCGCTGGTCTATTATCACGCTGTTTTTTGCATTGTCTGCATTTATGATTTACGGAATGATGAAGCATTTTACAATGGATATGTCTCTTGAGAGTTGGTTTCAGGAGGATGATCCCGCTAAATTGTCTTTAGACAAGTTTAGAAAGCAGTTTGGTAGTGATGACGGTATTTATATCGTGTTTGAGGCGTCAGATGGCGACATTTTTTCTGAGAAATCATTGTCTGTTTTGCGCAAACTTCATAGTGAATTAGATAATGCACGTATCGGCTTACAATCTAATGGAAAGGCAGAACTTGAAGAGACGAGCATGCTACCAAGAATTGAGCGGGTCGATAGTCTCTATAATGCCCGCTATCAAGTTGCTGACGGCGATACATTAATTTCAAACAAGCTTCTTGCAGTAGATTTTCCTAAAGATGAAGAGGCGCGTGAACAGCGTCGTGCGCTTGCACTTACACAGGAAAGTTTTGAACTTAGCTATTTTTCTAAAGATTTTCATTATGGTGGCGTTGTCTTAAAGACTGATTTTGGTGTTGTACCTGTCGTTGATGAGCTGAATAGTAATACAAATAATATTGACCTTTTGAGTGACGATGAATTTGAAGTAGATGCATCACTATCAGTTGATATGAATCTTGAAAGGGGGAGTATTAAATTTCAAGATATGCAAATGGATGAATACCTTGATTTTATGACGGAACTTCGAACCATTGCAGGGAAGCCTGAGTATCAACACTTTAAATTTTACTTCACAGGCAATGCTGCAATGATGGAGTTTGCTTTGAATAATATGAAGCAATCTGCGAATTTATTAGGATTGATGGTTTTAGCTGTGATTGTCTTGTTGTGGGTTTTATTTAAATCCTGGAGTGCCGTTATTTGGCCAGTGTTAGTGATTGCTTGTTCCGCTTTTTGGGCAATCGGTTTTATGAGCTGGTTAGGGGTTACGCTATCTACGATGGTAAGTTTGTCATTTATGCTGATTTTAGCGGTTGGTACGGCAGACTGTGTGCATGTGATGAGCGCTTATATTCTATATCGAAAAGAAGGGTTGGAACACCGTCCTGCAATGACCAGTGCGTATCGAAAAACTGGACTACCAATTTTTCTTACCACTATTACGACCATGGCAGGAATGTCTGCATTAATGATTAGTGATTTACCTCAAATTTCGATTTTTGGCCTCAATTCTGCTTTAGGTGTAGGCGTAGCATTTTTATTTACCATCTTCTTGCTACCTGTTTTGCTTGATATTTGGCATCCCTACAACGAGGATAAGAAGCAAGAAGGTAAGGAGAAAGAAAGTGTAGAAGATCAAACTTTAGGGTGGTTACAGTTAGCATTAAATAAAATCCCAGGTTTTGTGAAGCCACGTTCAGGGCTTATTATCTTTATATATATGTCTATATTTATCGCTTTTATCTATGGTGCAACACAAGTGAAAGTTGATACGAACCTTGCTGAGCTGACTAAAGAGGATAGTGAAATTAGGGTCACCTATAATATTGTTGATGAGCATATGATGGGGGGGCAAAATCTAGAATTTATGCTCGATTTTGGAGAAACTGACGCCTTAAAGAATCCTCAAGTTTTGCAAGTGATTGCGGACATGCAAACCTATATTGAAACAACGTATCCAGAATTTGTGGTAAAAACGTTTTCTTTGGCAGATTTTGTTAAAGATACTAATCAAGTGATGCATGAAGGTCAAGAAAGCTTTAAACGTATTCCAGAAGATGAAAGATTGGCAGCTCAACTGCTTTACTTGTTTGATAGTGCAAACTCTAGAGATCGACGTAACATTGTGAATGATGATTATTCCCAAAGCCATATTTCTATTCAACTCCGTAATAAGGGGTCTTATGAATACACTAACTTTTTTGAGACGGTTAAGGCTGACTTAGATCAGCATTTTTCTCCCTTAAAACAGCAGTATCCAAACATGGAGCTGGGTGTAACAGGAGGTTTGTCATTAATGATGGAACTTATTGATCACATTAGTTGGGCGCAAATCAAAAGTTTTGGCTTTGCGCTGATGATTATTACTATATTAATGGTTGTTTCACTGAGTTCGGTTCAGGCAGGCCTTATTTCGATGGTTCCAAATTTATTGCCGGCATTTTTTACTTTTGGTGTAATGGGGCTTTTAGGCATTCCCTTGGATACGGATACGTTAATCATAGCACCATTGATTATTGGGATTGCTGTTGATGACACAATACATTTCATTGCGCATTATCGCGATGCATGGTTCGAGTCAGGAGATGTTGATGTTGCGCTTCAGAGTACGATTAAAGAAGTAGGACAAGCGGTTACATTTACGACTTTGGTGTTGGCGATTGGTTTTTCAATGCTCGCATTTTCTGATTATTTAGGTTTAGCGAAAACGGGTATTTTTGGTTCTTTGGCGATCGTAGTGGCTTTATCGTCTGATCTTTTGTTACTACCTGCACTCATTCAATGGATTAAACCTGACTTGGGGCGTAAGCGGTATTTAGAGAAAGAAGCGGCTAAACAAACAGGTGATATCCAATGCAGTTAGTGTTCGTTTTTGTTGTTAGTGTTTTTTTCTTTTCAAATTCCATGGTTGAAGCTGATGAGCTGATTTCTGCTAAATATATTATGGACAAGGTCGATAAGCAGCAAAGGGAGGCGGCTGATAGAGTGTTGAGCAAGTCACGTTTATCTTCTTGTCCTTATGCGATAAAAAATAAAAAAATTGTATGTACGCAAACGCCTCGTATGAGAATGATAGAGTCTGTGTCTCGCCAATTAGGCGATGATAAAAAAGATAGTCAGGCAATATCGATTATTTTAGAGCCCGCTAGTGAGCGGGGTGTCGGTATGCTCACATATAGCTATGATGATGAGCGCAAAGATACAGAGTCATGGTTGTATTTATCGGCGTTAGGAAAAGTGAAGCGCATGGCGAGTGGAACAGGTGAGGATCAAGAACCTGTCTCTTTGTTTGGTTCAGAGTTTACGACTGAAGATATGGAGTCAGGTAAGACTGATGAATATGATTATAAAATCGTTCAAGAAGGCGCTTACTCAGGTGTTGATGTATGGGTGATTGAGGCTTTACCAAGACCTGTTCGCTTAAAGAAAACTAACTATAGTCGGATTTTGATTTGGGTTGATAAGGTACGCTTAATTGCCTTGAAAGTGCAGGCTTACGATAAACGAGGCAGCCTACATAAGCGTACTGTATTTAAGCAGTTTGAGCAGTTTAACGATGTATGGATTGCCAGAGACCTAACGGTCTATAATTTAAAAATTAAACGATTATCTAAAATGAAAACAGAGCAGCTGGCCATGAATATTGAGGTTGAACAAGGTTTTTTGACGCAACGAAGCTTAACTGACTTTGCTTATCGTGAGAAAACCTTAGCGGTGCTTAGGAAACAGTTTTAGTCGTACATTTAAAATTTGGTCGTTACCTTTCTTAGTGGCGTTATTCGCCGCCAAATAAAATATTTTCATTTGTTTCTAACCATAATGGGTGTTTGACCATGGCTTTTGAGAATAATCGGCTTTGAAGAATGTTGTTGAGCCATTGTTGAAGTTTTGGGTAGGGGGCTTGTAGATACCATTTGCGATCAACTTTTGCGAATTGTCGGATGAATGGAAGAATTACATAATCAGCCAAGCAGGGTTGATCGCCCATTATAAACTGATGTCTGTTTAGTTGCTGTTCAAGTCTAATAATAAAATATTCACATTGTTGGCGGTCGCCGTTTTCAGACGCTTTATGGTAGCGTTTGGATACTTTGTATTGGCTGAGCAAGTGGGTGAATTCGTGGTCGTTGTCGTTAATGAATTTCATCATGGTGGAAAAAAAATCGGGTTGATGACTATAGAGTAAGTTGCTTGGATCGCTTTCGCGTAATGCCCATATCATGATATCTAAACTTTCATCGATCACATTGTTTTGATCAAGTACTAAAACAGGAACTGTTCCTTTAGGAGATGCAGTTAGCATATCTTTCGGTTTATTGTTTAAGAGAATAGGGCGAAGCATAACGGTTTGTTTTGCTAATAAAATACCCATTCTTGCTCGCATCGCGTAGGGGCAGTTTTGCAAGGAATATAATACGGGCAGCGGCATATTTTTACCTAGCACCTGTTAAGTTGAAGGGGGGTTATTATTATGTCTTTTTTGAAAGATAAAAATAGGATAAATAAAATTGATAAGCTTTACACCTTTAAAAACGTTTAAATTCTTTCGTTGGTGGGGCTGTTGTATTGTTTTTGTGTCAATTTACCCCTTCGCAGGCGTATGGGCGCAAGCCGAAACATTGTATGAAGAAGACCTATTGGCGAGTGATGAATTAGCGTTTGAGTTTCAAGAATCTTATGCAGATGATTCCTGGCGTAAGGATTTGCATATAACATTGCAGCAAACTTTTTTTCAAGGTGAGCAACTTGAAGTTTCACGCAGTGAAGCACGCGTTGAATACGAAGTTGCGCCTTGGGAGGGGGCTTATATACGTTTAGATAATAAATATACTTATTATGGGCATGATGATCAGCAGCTTGGTGCAGATGGTGAGTCGTTTGGGCATAACAAGTTACAAGAAGCGTGGTTGCAGCTTAGTGAATCTTCTTGTGTAACAAAAGTTGGGCGTCAAAGTTTGTCTTGGGGCGCGATAGAAGGAGCATTTGCTGTGGATGTCGTGAGCCCTTTTGATTTTACGGAACCACTTTTAACGGATTACAGCAATATTCGTTTATCTCAGGATATGATTCTAGCTGACTGTTATTTCTCAAATACGAAAGTTCAGTCCTTTTATGTTGCATCTGCACGAATTAATACTTTTAAGCAAAAAAATACGTCCTTATTGGATGCGTTAGAAGATTCTTTAAATGATGAATGGGGAGTTCGTGCAACTCAAGGCTGGAAAGGGTTAGATGTATCGTTTATGTATGCCCACCTTTATGGAAATGAGCCGCTTACCGTTATTGATATTAAGCAGCCTGGCGGACTAAGTTTAGAAGTTGCTCGTTATGATTTTATTGGGCTAAGTGCAACGTGGGCGATAGGGCGTTTATTGTTGGAGTTTGATTTAGGGTATAAAAAAAATGAACTTGAAAATTTCTCAGGTAAAGAAAGATCGCATGTTGAAACCGCTTTTGGTTTTGAATATACCACGTCCAATAATCATCAGCTGAACGCGGGGGTGTGGATTTTTGATGAGGTAATACAAAAGCCGACACTGGACCAAAATCTTAAAAGGGGCGCCGTTCAGTCATGGACATTAGGGTGGGGTAAAACTTATTTGAATGATGACTTGGTGATGAGTTTTTTGGGGTCTTGGTTGGAAGAGCCAGAGGTACTTTCATCGACGTTGTTAGCGCAGTATCAGTGGGACGATTTTTGGAATTTCTCCTCAGCACTTACGTATACTGATTCTGATCAAACAATTGAGCTTGTGTCGCTCAATGGTTCAGAGTTTGCGTTACTGTTAAAAGCAAAGCTTGAATTCTAAACTATGAGTCATAGTAATGGTCTAATACTATGTAAGAGGTATCGCACATGTTATTCGGAAATTGTCTATATTTTTATTCATACTAAGTCACTAAGATGTATCACATAGCTAGTACGGCTAGGGATTAAAGGACATTATCGTTAAGGCTTAACGGGGTCAGGATGACCATTGCTCATAAGGATTGAGTGAATAGATGAATGGACAATAGCTAAGGATTAGCGATAGGGATATATCAATTTAGCCTCGTATTTTACGGGGCTTTTTTGTTTCTGGTGTTTGCATTTTCTGGGGGCTCAAACTAGGTTCGGGAATAAGTGCGTGATTAGGCTATGTTTGATTTGCTGTTTTGGATTTAGTGATGGTTGAGTGTTTAAATTAGATAGGTAAGTATTGAGAAATATATTGCCAGCAAGTAGTTGCTTTTTTATGGTGTTGTAATGGCTCCCCGAGCTGGGCTCGAACCAGCGACAAACGGATTAACAGTCCGTTGCTCTACCAACTGAGCTATCGGGGAATGTCACAACGGAGCGCATATTATCTAGTTGAACTTCGGTCGTCAATAGTTGCTTATAAAGAAAGTGAACTATTTTTCTAAATTCTAAAAGAGACTAGAAAAAATGGTTAAAATTGCATCATAATGATGCTTGTTTAATTAATCTTATTGGTACTGTTTTAGTTATTATCTTATTTAGGTGTTTCTATTATGAGTTATAGCCCATCTTGGTGGCTGAAAAATGGACATTTTCAAAGTATTTACCCTTCGGTATTTAGGCGGTTAGATGACAGTTATTTTGTGAGGGAGCGAATAGAAACACCAGATAATGACTTTTTAGATTTGGACTGGGCTTGTTCTGGTCATAAACGTTTGGTTGTTTTAACGCACGGGTTGGAGGGGCATAGTCGGCGCCCTTATATGCTTGGAATGGCTGCGGAGGCAGCAAAGCATGATTGGGATGTGCTTGCATGGAACTTTCGTTCGTGTAGTGGTGAACCGAATCGGCAATTGTCGTCTTACCATAGTGGTGCGACAAATGATCTGGAGACAGTGATAAATTATGCCATGACAAAATCGTATAAAGAAATTGCTTTGGTTGGTTTTAGTATTGGCGGTAATAAAACACTCATACATCTTGGGTTGGAGGGCGGGCGCTTATCATCAAGAATATTAGGGGCGGTTGTTTTCTCTGTGCCATGTGATCTAGCAAGTAGTTCTAAGCAGCTTGCTCAAACTCGAAATGTGATTTATATGAAAAATTTCTTAGGCAGTTTAAAGCAGAAGTTAAGGGATAAAAAACGTTTATATCCTCATGAAATCGATTTAACGCATTTTTCAAAGATTAAAAACTTTTATGACTTCGATAGCCAATATACTGCGCCGATGAATGGTTTTGCTAGTGCAGAGGATTATTGGTTGAAAAGTAGTAGTAAGCAGCATATTGAACATATAAAGGTGCCCACATTGATGGTGAGTGCTAAAAATGACCCTTTTCTGACGCCAGAATGTTTTCCTTATGATTTGGTTGAACGTAATTCAAGGATAACGCTAGAAACACCGGAATTTGGTGGGCATGTAGGTTTTATGAGTTTTAATAAAAGTAAACGCTACTGGTCTGAGCAGCGCGCAATCGATTATCTAGGTTCATTGAGTCAATTTTAAATAGGTGATTGTAAAAAGTAGTTTATCTGAGTGTTTTTTGCCTTCTAATCGTTTTTTCGGTTGTGTATTAATGTCGGTATATGCGCTTCCTAATGTAAATAAATGCACAAAAGTGAAAAACTGGTTTTTTTGTGGTGAATAAAGCGCTAAAATCGCGGACTTTCGGGTGTTAAGCAAAAGAGTATCGATATGAGTGTGTCAGAACGCTGGTTATTACCGGACGGAGTCGACGAGTTATTGCCTCCAGAAGCGTGGGCTGTTGAGCAAATGAGGCGGTCTATGTTAGACGCTTATGCTAGTCATGGTTATGAACTGGTCTCTCCACCATTGATAGAATATATCGAGTCTTTGTTAACTGGGACTGGAAATGATCTTGATTTACAAACGTTTAAAGTAACCGATCAGTTAACGGGTAGAATGATGGGAGTAAGAGCCGATATAACGCCTCAGGTAGCTCGTATCGATACTCATTTACTAAAGAGTAGAGGCATCAGTCGGCTTTGTTATGTTGATACCGTTCTCCATACACGGCCTGCACACACACTCACTAATCGTAGCCCTTTACAAATTGGTTGTGAATTATTTGGTGAAGCAGATTCTACAGCCGATATAGAGATTATCTCTTTAATGTTAAATACCCTAGAATTAGCGGGCGTTAAACAAATTCACATCGATTTAGCGCATGTTGGTATCTATAGGGGCTTGGTTGAATCGACCGAAATGACGAGTGAATTAGAGACTCAGCTATTTGATGCGCTAAGCCGTAAATCATTACCTGATCTTGATGCCCTTGCCACTGCTGCTGATATTGTATCGAGTAAAGAAAATGCCGTTGTGATTCGTCTAATTCGAGATATTGCTAATTTAAGTGGTGGTATTGATGCTTTGAATCAAATTAGAGAAAAGGTTGAAAAACTAGATTCATTGTTACCTTCTGTTGTGAATGCGATAGATGAGCTTCAAGCTATTACTTTACAAATTCAGAAGCGTTTTTCAAATGTCCATATTGGTTTCGATTTTTGTGAACTGCGTGGTTATAACTACCATACAGGTATCCTATTTTCAGCTTTTAGCACAAACTATGGGCATGCCTTGGCAAAAGGTGGTCGATATAACGATATTGGTAAAGATTTCGGTGAATCACGTCCTGCTACGGGGTTCAGTGCAGACTTAAAGTCGCTGGTAAGGTTGGTAGAAAAATCAAAGGTTAATGCCACAGAAAGTGCCATTGGTATTTTGGCGCCTGCGGGGGATGATGAATCCTTATTAGAGAAAATTACAGACTTACGAAAAACAAAACGCGTAGTGCAGCAGTTAAGTGCCAATGATACGCATGAAACTTATAATTGCGAAAAACGTTTAGTTCTTGCAAATGGTGAGTGGCAATTAAAAGACTTGTAATGCTTGAGAATGAATTAAAACTTATACTAATTTAGTACGTGTACGTCGGATACTAATCCGTCCCTAACGTTATAACGAGAAGAGATATTATGGGTAAGAATGTTGTCATTTTGGGCACTCAATGGGGTGACGAAGGCAAAGGTAAAATTGTTGATTTATTGACTGAGCAGGTCGCAACAGTTGCACGCTTTCAAGGTGGGCATAATGCAGGTCATACCTTGGTGATTGATGGTGAAAAAACAGTCTTACATCTTATTCCATCAGGTATCTTACGAGAGAACGTTTCTTGCCTAATTGGTAATGGTGTTGTACTGGCGCCAGATGCACTATTAAAAGAAATGTCTGAACTGGAAGCGAAAGGTGTTCCTGTTAAAGAACGCTTGCGGCTTAGTTTAGCTTGCCCACTGATTCTTCCATATCACGTAGCACTCGATCAAGCGCGTGAAATTGCGAAAGGCGCTGATAAAATCGGTACTACAGGTCGTGGTATCGGGCCTGCGTATGAAGATAAGGTATCACGTAGAGGTTTACGTTTAGGTGACTTGGTTGATGCTGAGTCATTTGCGATAAAACTTAAAGAAGTGATGACATATCATAACTTCGTATTGGAACACTTTTATAAAGTTGAGCCTGTTGACTACCAAAAAACGTTAATTGAAACATTGGAAATGGCCAAGGTATTATTACCAATGGCAGTTGATGTAACAGATGTGCTGCATGAGTTTCGTAAAAAGGGTGAAAATATTTTGTTTGAAGGTGCTCAAGGCTCCTTGCTAGACATTGATCACGGTACTTACCCTTTTGTAACGTCTTCAAATACGACCGCCGGTGGTACAGCGACTGGAAGTGGTTTTGGACCAATGTACTTAGATTATGTATTAGGTATTACCAAAGCTTATACGACGCGAGTTGGTTCTGGGCCTTTTCCAACAGAGCTATTTAATGATGACGGTAAGCACCTTGCCGCCAAAGGGCATGAATTTGGTGCAACGACTGGTAGAGCACGACGTTGTGGCTGGTTTGATGCGGTTGGCTTACGACATGCTATTCAAATTAACAGTGTGTCAGGTATTTGTTTAACTAAGCTAGATGTTTTGGATGGTTTAGAGAATATTCAAGTATGCGTTGCTTATAAAACTAAGGCTGGTAAAGAGCTAACGCGTCCGCCTCTAGATGGTCGTGGTTACGAAGACCTAGAGCCTGTTTTTGAAACAATGCCAGGTTGGAGTGATTCAACTTTGGGTGTTCAAAAATTAGAAGAACTTCCAGAAAATGCGCGTAACTATATTAAATATATAGAGAAATTAATCGAAGCGCCGGTTGATATCATTTCAACAGGTCCTGATCGTAATGAAACCATCGTTTTAAGACATCCTTTCGATTAATACTTGTTATAGAGGGGTGCTTAGAAAGCACCTCTATTTTGTTATAGCTGCATTAGGTAAATTTATTTTTGTCTTTCTAATGAACTAGAATAACATCCCGCCGATTTCTTCCTATATTTTACTCGCCAGTAGTAAATATGCGTTGGTAGTTTTAATTTTTGAATAGGTGAAATCAACTCGGTCATGTGTCATTAATTGATTATTATCCTTTAAATTAAAGCTGGTTTTCAAGCGCAGGAAGCTTGACTGTGAAAGAGGTTCCTTGTCCAACTTCGCTTTCTATCGTGATAGTACCTTGATGTTTTTCGACAACAACTTTAACGAAGTTGAGACCAAGACCGGCTCCTTTTTCGCCACTTATTTCTGTATTGCGTTGGCGACGGAAGCGATTAAATATATACGGTAGTTCATGCTTCTCGATCCCAAAACCTTGGTCGTTAATTTTTAACAGTGCATAGCTGTTTGATAAGTTTGACGTTATGGTTATAGTTGTTTCAGAGGGGCTGTATTTAATAGCGTTAGATAATAAATTTGTAATCATGCGTTCCATTAACTCCGCATTGCCTAATAACCATATAGGCTCAGCTTCCTCAAAAATGATATTGATCTGCTTTGAGTTTGCAAAGTGTGATTGAGTATCAATACTATTTTCAATGGTGCTTGTTAGGTCGAATTCATAAAATTCTTGTTCAGCGCTTTGTTCAGCGCGTGTTATTTGTAGAAATTGATCTGATAAATTTAAACTTCGTTTAGCATGCTTTTCGATATCACCGATTAAATTATTGTGCCATTCAATTCTGCCTGTCTTTAATCCGTGTAACATGGCTAGCTGTGATACTAGAGGTGATCGTACGTCATGTGAAAGAAAGTCAATTAACTGGTTTTTTTCTCGTTGTTGCTGCCTGATTTTTGTAATATCTGAAAGTGTAATCATCAAACCGGCATCACTATCTATATCAACTAGAAAAGGTACGCAGTGGATAAGTAAGTCTTTATCATTATACTGGATCTCATCGTTACTTCGCCCTCCTGATATCAGAGCTTGGCCTATATGCTCGATAATTGCGTCATGTAGGGTAGGGTCAAACAATGAATGTATTGGCTTGCCGACTAAATCCTGTTCTTCTTTATTTAACCAGATCAATGCTTGGCTATTGCAAAAAACTATAATGCCAACGGGATTTGTGACAATGACAGCGCCAGGCATTTCCTCAAAGCCTTTGGTGATAAATGCTCGCATGTCTTGCATTGAGTTAATGGCATCTCTTACCTGCGCAATCCGACCTGCAATACGCTCATAGTAACGTCTATTTTTACGGTCTGGTGGTGAGAGTAAGTTTAATTTATTCAGAAATTCGATAACATTTTCTCTGTTGTTATCTGTATTTTCAGATTTTTCCCAAGAGAGTCCGAGTTTGAAGGTGTCTCTTCCTTGTTTAAGTTTTATCCAGCTGTTATATCCTGAGTGTTGCCATTGTCCTAATTTTCTGATTTTAGTTTTAGTTAGGCTTTCTTTTTCAAAACTATGTAGCGTTAAGTTATTTTGTATTAGTAAATAATGTTGAGGTTTTAGTAGTGCTGTCAGCGATAAAAAAACTTTTTCAATTGGGTGCTGATCTAATTTTCGGACATCGATATTCTGTTGTTTGGTTAATTTAGCTAATTCATCATTCAAAAAGCTATTGAGGTGGCGCATTCGTTGCCAGCTCCATAATGGGTACGCGATTAAAATCCCAATGACGCTATTAATTGGTGGGAACCACGTATGGTCATAGACAATTAATAGGTAGCTAAATGCGATAACGAGGCAAACCAATAACGCTGTCGAAGGCATAACATATGTAGGTTTTAAACGAGGGAATACTAAAATAGGAATCATGATGAATGCAAAGGTTAACAAGTAGCCCCAAGTTGAAGATACGGGCTGAATCGTGGTATTTGTCATTAATGCAGAATAAGCGTTTGCGTGTAATTCAACTCCCGACATAGGGCTTGTAGATTTTGATACAGGCGTTGGAATAATATCGCCTAAACCAACTGCGCTAGCGCCGATTAATACTGTTTTATCTCGAAATATATCTGCAGGCACTTGATCCAGCATGACGTCAAGATAACTATAGGTTGGGAAGGTACCACCAGGGCCTGCAAAAGGTATGAGTCTATACTGTGTTTTTACGGACATGTAGGGAGCGGTCTTTAGGCTTTCGATTTCCCTGATATATTTAATCATAGGGTTGATTTCACTTGCCATAGCCATTGATAGGCTGGGCCAGAATGCATCCCCAATGCCAGAGTTTAAGTAAAGTCCTCGAGCTAAACCATCTTCATCAATGTCAACATGTACATGGCCTAAGCTCTGCGCAGATTTAACTAACTCCGGGATCGGAAGTATTTCTGAAAGTGTGTTTCCATGGCTTAATGGGTTGATGTGTAGGGGTAAAATCACATGACCATTATTTTTAATTGAGCGCGCAAAAACTGCATCATCTTCAGGGTATACTGCACCTTTTTCTGAAAAGAGAATATCAAATGAGATAAGTGCAGCATTGTACTCTGTGAGCTTATCTATTAATTGAGCATGTACGCCACGTCGCCAAGGCCATTGGCCTATCCCATTTAGGCTTTTCTCATCAATGGCGATAATTACTGTGTCTGGGTCTATCGGCGCGGGAGCGACATTGATGGCCATGTCATAGGCAAGTAGATCTAAGCGTTTAGCTGCCTGAGTATATATAAGAAGGCCGCTGAAAAATAATAGTGCAAGCGTGAGGAGATACTGTTCATAAGGGCGTGGGTCATTTAACTTGGACGACATGGTTTAGCGGTTGCTAGTCCTTTTTTTAAATTGTAGAGGGAATCGCAGATAGTAATGTGAAAGCTTAGGTTGTTTCAGGCTACCTGCTTAAAATTTTAATTCCCAATATATAGTTCTTTTACGGGGCCATACTCAGAAGCGTACAGCTCATTGCTAATTCCTTTTACTCTAGCATAGTAGCGTTTCCCTGGGCTAAGTCTTAAATGTGCTTTTGTTTTCCCTATTATTTCTTCTTTTAATATTGTTTGGAAGTTACTTGAGTCAGATACTTGTAGAGTATAGCTTTCGGTATGATCGATATTGCTCCAAAATAACCCAACCTGATTTTCAATATAATTTACACTTAAAATTTTAACAGGTTTGAGTAAACCACGAACAGATAATTTTCGAGTAGTGCTGATGCTTTCTTGGCTATTATTAGCTAAAGCAATCACTCTCCAGAAATAATTACCAGGTGCTAAGTCTTTACTTACTGATGCATGTGTTGAATTATTAAAATCAAAATTTGTTATAATTCTCTTGAAATCATTTTTGTCTGAAACCTCTAATTTTCCTTTTATATTTGAATCTTTAAATTGCCAGGTAAATGTAGGTTTAGATGTATCAATAATGCTACCGTCGAGTGGTGTGAGTTGTTCCGCTAATTCAGAAGGAACATTGACGGAAAGCATAGAGTTATTATTCAAACCTTCAAAGCCCTTTGTATTGACAGCGCGCATTGCGACTTGATAATTGCCATTCTTCATATTATCTAAAGTAACTTCGGGCTTGCTTATTATGGCTGTTTGAATCAATTTATTACGACTGTCAGACAGCTCATAATGATAACTTTGTGACTTTTGTTTGTCTTTCCATTGAAGTGTGGTGGGTAGATCCTTAATTACATTTTTAGCAAACTGTGCCTCAGGTGCCGCGGGTAGACTGCTTCTTTCAATTGTTGAGCTTCCTTTCTTAATACGCGCACCTTCTCCAGTGTTAACGATTACATTGCCGTGTTTATGGCTAAAGTTTACGGAGCCCTCTGTGACCTCTACTTTTGTTGCTTGAGGGGTGGTTTCTAGGCGAAATTTTGTACCTCTGACCGCTGCTACAGCTGACGGTGTTGTGATTTCGTAAGTGGACCCTTTTACCAGTGGTGTTACTTCTGTTGATAAGGAGCCCTTTTTTAGTCGAAGTTGAGTATCGACCATGCCGGTTTTGCCGTAGTGGGATAATTTATTAAAAACCAAGTTAGAATCTTTTTCTAAACGTATAAGCGAATCATCAGCGAGTTTAATTAGTAACGTGCCGTTTTTAGTTGCAACTTCGTCACCCACATTAATAGGCGTGTTAGCTTTTAAAACTTTAAAGTAGCTATCTTTTATCCTTTTGATTTGCGCGCTACCAGATACAGACATGGTTTTTGCTGGTTTTGGTTGTTGTTTTAACCATTGTATTGGTACACGAATAATCGATCCAGGTTCAAGCGACGCAATATTATCAATACGGTTGTAGCGTACTAAATCCGACCAAGTGTGTTTTCTGTTGAGTAGTTGTTTGCTGACTTGTTGGAAATTATCAGACGGTCTTAAGGTATAGTGCCATTCTTGGCTTTTACTTCCATTCTCTTTAGAAATTGTAATAGTTGAAAGGCTGCAAGCGATCAATGTACAGCAAAGCAATACAAAATATTTGATATTTGCTGAAACGTATGGACTCACTTGCATGAATTTCTCCGGATAGATATTTATAATAAGTAATCTTTATATAAGCTCTATTCGCTGACACGCTCTAAACGATAGCCATGCTGATAGATTGTTTTTACTCTAAACCCATTCTCAGGTTTAATGTTTAATTTTCGTCTTAAGCGACTCATGTGCGTATCAACGGTTCTAGTGTTAATTTTACTCGAAATCCCCCAAACTCTTTCAAGTAAAAAGTCTCTAGAAAGTAAACGTCCGATGTTTTGAAACATAAACACAGCTAAATCGAAGTCTTTATCTGTAAGCGTAACATCTTCTCCACTTGATATAATTGTTCGTTTGTTTAAGTTGATAACATATGGCCCAACAATCAGTTCTTCTTGTTCTTCAGGCTCGGTGCTTGTTCTTCGGTTGAGTGCGTTTAACCTTGCTTTTAATTCCGCAGGGCGTGCTGGTTTAACCAAATAGTCGTCAGCTCCTGCATCAAGTGCAGTGACGATATCATTCTCACCGTCTTTTTGTGTTAAAAATAACACAGGAATTCGCCAGCTTAATTCAGCACGAATTTCCTTTAGTACTTCAGTACCTTCCATATCTGGAAGTTGCCAGTCTAAAATTAGCAAATCATAACTATTATGAAGTACGGCATATGCAAATGACTTGCCTGTATGAAAGTATTCACAGTCGTGTCCATTTTCGACTAATAGCGCACTTAAGTTTTCGGCTTGTTCAATTTCGTCTTCAAGTAGTGCTATCTTCATTTATTTCCCCTATCTTTACACTTACGATTTTATTACGTGATTTTATTCTTGTATTATTTTTCAGTGTAGATGCTTTTTTGAAATTGCCGACTTTTCTTTTTAGATTCAATGCTTTCTGTTCATGCGTACCTGCTTATTTATATTCATCTTCGCAAATAAAGCGATCTAACACTGTGACGCTTTGTAGTTGTTTTGTATTTACATGAATTACCTCGCTTTATGTAAGAAGAAGCAGTAGTATTTTTTCCAATATTTATAGGGTGGTAAGTATCTAATCAAGGAGTTCAGTATGGATCGACAAAAAAAAATACAGTCAATGGTGAGTGCTACAATTAATGTGGCATATCTTGATCTTATCAATGAGAGCCATATGCATAGTGTTCCTGAAAATTCTGAGACACACTTTAAGCTTACTTTGGTTAGTAGTGATTTTGACAATATGTCTAAAGTAGCGCGACACCAGAAAGTATATGGTGCAGTGAGTGAGCTGATGCAGGAGGGCCTACACGCGTTGGCCCTGCATACTTACTCTCCTGATGAGTGGGAGCAATCAAAACAACAGACACCTCAATCACCTGATTGTAAGGGCGGTTCAAAAGGAGCTTAATGTGAGCCAATTTTTTCAAATACATCCAGAAAACCCTCAAGTGAGGTTGGTACGTCAGGCTGTTGATATTATCGAACAAGGCGGTGTTATTGCTTATCCTACAGATTCTGCCTATGCATTAGGTTGTCACTTGGATGATAAACGAGCGGTAGATCGTATTCGGCAAATACGAAAATTAAGTGATAAGCATAATTTTACGTTAATGTGTCGCGACCTTTCTGATATTTCAACGTATGCCAAAGTTAGTAATGTGCAATATCGTCAAATTAAAGCACATACGCCTGGGGCTTATACCTTTATCTTAGATGCGACGACCGAGGTACCGAGGCGATTAATGAATCCTAAGCGTCGTCAGATTGGTATTCGTATTCCGGATAATCAAATTGCATTGGCGTTGCTGGAAGAGTTGGCTCAACCTTTAATGAGTACGACGTTAATACTTCCTGGTGACGATGACCCGATGACTGACCCGTATGATATTCGTGCAACCTTAGAACATTTTTTAGATCTAGTCATAGACGGTGGGTTTTGTGGTTTTAATGCAACTTCTGTCGTTGACCTATCAAGCGAACCTCCTGTGATTATTCGAGAAGGTTGCGGCGATGTCTCTGCTTTTACTTAAGCGATTTTAAGTTTAGGCATTTAAAGTGAAATGGTAGCTGTCGCTGTTAAGCAATGAGTTATCATATCCACTGACATTGCCTACTGATTCTTTGTAAGAGCTTTGTAATGTGTCTTTCATTGCTGTTGTATTTCTCAATGTATCGTAGCGATGGGCGATATCATTAAGCTTGTTGTATTCATTATCTTCACTAATCAGAGAATTAAATAAATTATTCCCTACACCGTAAGCACTCGATAGTTTCACAACATTATCGACGTAATTAAGAGTTGGTTGTTGTTGGCTCAGGCGACTAAATGAGTCTTTAAAAGTTTCACTATTATTAAGGTCTTCGCTGATACGCTCAAGGTCACTTTGAAGTAATGCGCCTTTAATAGAGACATTACCAAACATGTCTTTCTCGACTTTTAATTGTGTATTGGTACTCAATCTATATTCAGCAAGTTTGTTTTTTAAGGTTTCTTGTACGATTGCATTATCACGTCCCAATTCATTTTTGTAAGCTTCAACTTTTACTTTTTTTATATTCGGGTTTGTTTGTAGCTTAAGAATGGTGACATCATCATCAGAAAGGTTTTTTTTATTTTTTACCCCTGTAGTAGTTTCAGACCCCGTTTGCGACTGTTGCTGGCGAAGGTTTTGAGGTATTTGAAGTGCTTGCTCGGTTGATATATGTGCCATTGTTTCGTCCTCTTTCGTTCCGTGATAGGCAAAGCGTGTCCGGTTTTTGACGCTTTTAGATATGGAATCGATCTATTCTATATAAAGCAATATCAATACCAAAATTGAATATTCTGGAGAAGTCGAAGAGAGTTGTTGTTTGAAATAAGATGAAAAGTTGGTGATGAGGTAGGCTCAGCACCAACGAATAGAAATAGTTAATTTAAATGATCGTTAACTAATGGTCTTGATGAGAATGCAAACGTTGAAAATAGATAACCATTAAAATAGGTAGGGTAATGACTATGGTTGATAAGTCGTAGCCTGTGGTGGTGCCCTTTAATAAACAATGGGTAAAAAACATAAATAGGTCTAAAGTGACCAATCCAAAAAAAGCACCTGCTATATATTCATTTTGTGAGACGGGTAACTCAGCTGTCTGCTCACTCATACTGTTCTCCTTCCATATATTATTTTTAGAGTTTGAAAACTTAGGGTGTTGAATAAACAGTATAACGATGAAAGTTTCAATACTACAAGACCATTTTGTTAATAAACTTATACACGGCTAAAATTCTAGGTGTTGCTCTAATTGTGGGCCTCTAAGTAATATTTAATTGTCATATTCAGCGCTTAATTAATAATTCTTAGCAAGAACTGTGTCGTTTTCGTTCATAGAATTGAGCTAGGATAGGTAAATAACATTACCCATACCTTAAAAGTATGCTTGAATATATCAGCGATAGAACAACATAAACATTATAATAACATTTCAAAAGAGATTGACTATTTGAGCGAGAATAGGGTGCTTTAACCCAATTTATTCTTGAAGTAAGGAAGCTAACTCTATTGCGTCGGTTTCAGGTAATGAAAGATCAATGCACCTTTATTTAAAAGGCATACCGTTTCAATTGAAGGTTTGGCAGGCTTTATTATCAATTCCTGAAGGTGATATATGCTCATATCAGTAGTTGGCAGATTCTATTGGTGCTAAATCAAGTGCTGGAGAAGTTGCTTCGGCCATTGGTAAAAATATTATTGCTTATTTGATTCCCTGTCACCGTGTCATTACAAGTACGGTAGTGTTTAATGAGTATCGCCGGAGAGCTTTGAGTAAAAAGCCATGATTGGTACAGAGGCAGTTTTAATGATGTTTTGGTAGGAAAAATGAAATAATTGCTGCAATACAAATAAAAACAGATGAAGCGATTAGACAAACCGCTAAACTATAGTTTTCATAAAGAAAACCTGACAGTAAAGTGCCTATTAGTCTACCTGCCGCATTCGCCATGTAATAAAAACCAACATCAAGAGATACGCCATCTTCATTTGCATACGCAATAATTAAATACGAATGTATAGAAGAATTAATAGCAAAAAAAGCACCAAAAATAAGTAATGATAATACTATGATTTCGGAGGTGAGACCCGCTGAGGACTCAAAATATGCAAGAAGGGCCATGATAATTATTAAAGGGAGTGCCCATAAGAAGGTAGAGTAACCACTAGGGACCTTTGTTGAAATGGTCTGTGTGATTTTTGGTGACGATGACTGCACTAAGCCGTAAATTATTATCCAAGCCGCGAGCAGTGTGCCTATTTCTAAATGACTCCAAGCTAAGTGCGTTTGTAGATATACGGGTAAAGCAATAACAAACCAGATGTCACGCGCACCAAACAAGAATAAACGGGCAGCAGATAATTTATTGATCTGTGAACTCTTCGAAAATAGCGTTTTAAATTTTGCTTTGAAAGGTCGCGTGCCTAAGTCGTTTTGAAGGAAATATAGGCTCACAATTAGTGCGAGGCATAACATGGTTGCCATAACAATGACAGCCCCTTGAAAGCCAATGAAGCCTAGTAGTGTAGCGCCTAAAAAGAACCCAATACCTTTTAAAGCATTCTTCGAACCGGTCAGTAAAGCTATCCATTGATAAAGTTTATTTTGAGCATCGTTAGGTATAAGTACTTTGATGCTGCTTTTAGCACTCATTTTACTTAAGTCTTTCGCAATGCCTGATAAGGCTTGCACAAGCATAACGTAAGCGACTGTGAGTAAAGAGGGCGGTAAAAGTAGCATTAACAGCGCTACAATCTGAATGAATAATCCTAACTTGAGCGTTACATTAAGACCTTTGTATGCCGCGAGCCAGCCTCCAAATAAGTTGGTCAACATACCAAAAAATTCATATAAAATGAATAAGCTGGCTATTTCTAAGGCGCTATAGCCGAGTTGGTGGAAATACAAGACCACCAACATACGTAAAGCGCCGTCTGTTAAGGTAAATGCCCAGTAGCAGCCGGTTACGGTTAAATATTGAGAGAGTTTCTTATCCATAAAAATCTAATTATTCATATATTCAATCAAACTATTGTTGGATTGTGCTGCCAACTAAATAAACGAGTTCCATCATGCGGTTCACGTAACCCGTCTCGTTGTCATACCAAACAAATAGCTTTAATTGGGTGTTGTTAATGACCATTGTTGATGGCGCATCAATAATAGCTGAGCGTGTATCGTTGGTGTAATCGACTGAAACTAAGGGCTTGTCTTCATAGCCGAGTATATTGGTTAAGTAGCTTTGAGAGGCCGCTTTTAAAGCTTGGTTCACTTGTTCTTTAGTGACATTCTGTTCAAGTTCAAAAACACAATCTGTTAAGGAAGCATTGGCTAGTGGAACTCTAACAGCCATGCCATTTAAGCGACCTTTAAGCTCAGGAAATATTTCAGAAATTGCTGTGGCAGAACCTGTAGAGGTTGGAATGAGGGATTGACCACATGCGCGCGCTCGTCGTAAGTCACTATGATATTCATCGAGTATACTTTGGGTGTTGGTAATGTCGTGAATGGTTGTGATCGTTCCGTGTTTAATACCAAATTCTTTTTGAATGACATCAATAACTGGGGCAATACAGTTGGTTGTGCAGGATGCTGCGGTGACAATATCGTGTTGATTAGGGTCATATAAATGCTGATTTACACCCATAACCACATTTAAAATACCATCTTTTACCGGTGAGGAGACAACTACTTTTTTGATACTTTGTTTAAAATATGATTGTAGCTTTTCTTTATTTTTAAATTTACCTGTGCAATCGATTAAAATATCTATGTTTAGGCTTTTCCAAGGCGTGTCTTCAATATTCTTATTTGAAGAGAAGCTAATGGTTTTGTTGTCTATGATGAGAGAGGAATTTCGGGCTGAAACGTCATGCCCCCAGACTCCATGCACTGAATCGTATTTGAGCAAATGTGCTGCTGCTTCACTGCTACCTGCGATTTCATTGATATGAACAAGCTCGAATTCTTCATGAGCACCATGGGTAGTCTTCTCATTAAAGGCAGGTGAATCCCATGCCGCTCTTAATGCTAAGCGACCCATTCGTCCAAAACCATTAATCGCAATTCGGATTGTCATCGTTTACCTTCAGATAGTCTTGTTTTAGGTGTTATTCTTAAGCAATGGTCTATGGTTGGAACTAGCTGCTTTTTATCCTGGTTACCATCAGAACAATGTTCAAAAGTTTGTTGTAAGCTATTTAATAAAAAGTGCAGGGAATGAGCGGGCTCTTTTAAATATAAGGCATAATATTGCCAGTTTCCCTGGCGACGGCTCGTCACAATATCGGCTCTTTTTAAGTAAGCTAAATGTCTTGAAACGACACTTTGAGGTAGTGATAGCATCGTAATAATGTCGCAGACACAAAGTTCATCTCGCTGAATAAGCAGATGAACGATGCGGAGGCGCACGGGTTCTGAGAGTGCTTTGTAAAATAAAGCTAGATCGACAGTGTTCATGCTTTAAAGTATATTTGGCTAGACAAATATAGGCAAGTGATAAATTAACAGCTTATATAGATTAATGAATTTTTTTCATTAAATATTACCGCCAAAATTTGATTGCTGTGATTACCCAGAGGGTTAATACGGTATCGTTTCCTCAAGCAAGTATTACCTCTCATGCTTTTTTTGGTAGCAAGTTTGGTCAGCAACACTTAGTAAGCTCTTAAAATTTTGGTATTTATTACTGAAGCCTTTGCTTATACAAGCAAGCACCAACTGTTGTTTTATCTTTCAGACTTTGTTGGAAGCTTGTTATTTTATCAATCATTTTTTGGGGCGATTATTCTGGCGTGATCGACTGAATCTGATTGGAATATGATTATAAATTCATCACCACCGAATCGAGCTTCGATATCAGACTGTTTCAAAGATGACCGAATAATTTCACCAACTTTAATGAGTGCTTCATCGGTGGGTTTGTGGTCAAAGATATCACTTAGTGTTTTAAAATTAATCAAGTCGAAAAATGATTAAAGTTTTGTGTTGTTAATTGTGGTTGCGTTGATTGTCTGACTTGAAAAATAAAATGGGAAGTAAGCGATACACTAAACCGGACAAAGCTGTGAAGGTTCGATTTAATAGTAGACATGAGCGTGTGCTTAACGTGAACTTACTCGAAATTGACTTTGAAAAGAAAGTATCTTGCAAGATTTAAGGTTTTGCCAACCAAAACCAGGAGAGTGTTTTTATCGTAAGGTAGATGTTCACGATGACAGAAGAGGTAATTACAATATTGATGACGTTGCTAGCGATCGTTGTTGTAGAGAATTTAAACGATTTTTTCCTATCTACACAGCCAGAATTGGTATTGTGATATTTAACGGAGACAAGCATCAAAACCTTTATTTAAATGGTATGTTTAAAAATAGAGCGAGTATTTTATATAAGTATAGGTGTTATGTGAAAGAGGTGGTAAAAGTGTTTACTTTAATTTGTGACGTCACGCGCTATACTTTTAATAATATTTTTAGATGTAATGATGGAAATATAAATAGCCATGATAAATGATGAGTCTGTAGAGCAAGTTAGTGAACACGTTTCGCTTGATGCTATACATAATGTCGCCACAAAACCGACATCTTTTTTTCAGCGCTTATCCTTTAGAATGGGGGTCGGGGTATGCTTATTTGTTATTTTAGTAATGGTTGCAAATTATTATGTAACTCAGACTCGCGGTAGAGAAGTGATCGTTGAGCAGGCTAATAAGCTAAATGCCAAAATAGGCGAGGCGATTGTACTTAAATTAAATGAGCGCTTATCAGCAACTGAATCATTAACTACCTCTCTTGCCAACCTGAGTTTGCTTTTGCCTAAAGACGAAAGCATGTTTCGTCGAGTGATTCCTAATTTAATTGAAAATGCAGGGATGAAGAATCTTATCGCTGGTGGTGGAATTTGGCCAGAGCCTTATGAATTTGATGAAAATGTAGAGCGCCAGTCATTTTTCTGGGGGCGAAATGAACAAGGTGTTTTGAAGTTTTACGATGAATATAATAATCCTGACGGTAAAGGGTATCATCATGAAGAGTGGTACGTTCCTGCTAGGTATATGAATAGAGGGCAGGTGTATTGGTCTAAATCTTATATGGACCCGTATTCTCGAGAACCTATGGTTACCTGCATGGTGCCGATGTGGGATGAAAAAGGTTTTCATGGTGTTGCAACGATTGATTTAAAGTTAGCTGGACTATCGGAATTCATGGCTGAGCAGGCAAAGTTAATTGGCGGTTACGCTCTAGCGCTAGATCGGAATAATCGCTTATTGTCATTACCTGATATAGATGAAAATTATTTTAAGCTTTCTATCGGCGAGGGTGATTTTCCGACGATGAATGATTTAGCAATGCACAACTCAGAATTTAAAGAACTTTCTAAGATTCTTATTGATATTGACGAAGCGTTACTTAAAAAGGTTAATTTGTCCAAAACAGATAACCTATTTGAATTAACAAAGCGAATTTCTGAAGACTCTTATCAAATTGATGTTACAGAGGCATCTATGATTGCCGCGATGTTACTAGGTGAACGATATTTATTGCCGGAGGAGAGTTACTCTTTACTTAATTTAGATCCAATATTAAGAGAACCTGTATCGGTTCGTGTATTTACGATGCAAAATACAAATTGGAAACTGGTCGTTTCTATGCCGATAAAGTATACCGATAAGGCGGTTTCAGAAATTACTGATAGCATGTTAGAGCTACTATTTATATTACTTATATTATCAGCGACATTCTATGGTGTGTTTTTTAAGACTGCTTTTTTATCTCCTGTTAATAGAATGACTTCGCAGATACGGAAACTTGTGAGTCGAGAAGATTACATTACAAAGCTAAATATTTATGGTGCTGATGAGCTTTCTCAATTGGCAAGTTGGTTTAATATTCGAACAGCGCAATTAAGTGATGTATTAGATAAACTGAAGATCAAAAATAATGCGTTAGATGAAGCTCGATTAGAGTCAGATCAGGCCAATAGAACTAAAAATATTTTTTTAGCTTCAATGAGTCATGATATTAGAACGCCCATGAATGCAATTGTAGGGATGTCTGAATTATTAGGGAAAAGTGAACTAGGGCCTGAGCAAAGCAATTATGCTCGAGTAATTAACTCATCTGCTCAAGCGTTGTTGTTACTTATTAACGACATAATGGACTTCTCTAAGATTGAAGCAAACCAACTAAATCTAGAAAAAATAGCATTTAACCTTCGTGAAATAGTTGATGATTGTGCAGATTTGATTAGCTTTCAAGCATTAGAAAAGAATTTAGAATTTATTTATTTTTTATCACCTGAAATCAACCCTAATTTGATTGGAGACCCAAGTAGAATTCGTCAAATTATTTTGAATTTAGCGGGTAATGCATTGAAATTTACGAAGTCAGGTCGTGTTGAGCTATGGATTGAGACAACACATCAGACTGATGATGTTGTAAATTTACATGTAGATATAAGGGATACAGGAATAGGTCTGTCTGAGTCAGCTAAAGAGAATCTATTCATACCTTTTTTACAAGGGGATGATTCAATTACGCGTAAATTTGGAGGGACTGGCTTAGGTTTGACGATAAGCAAGCATCTCGCTGACTTGATGGGGGGGAGTATTCAGTATCGAAGTGTTGAAAATATTGGAACAACTTTTACATTTAGTGTGAAACTTAACACTCAGGATAAGCTCCAAGAAGCTTGCCCTGAACATATCGGCAGTCATGAAAATAATATGCTTTTTGTTTTGGGTCAAAATCATTTTCAAAATGCGGTTGTTGAGCGCTATGCTGAAGCAGTTCATTATGAGTGTAAGATATGTAGTACATTGCAAGGCTGGTTAAGTGTTCTAGAAAATGGTGAGTCAAATTCAAGTATGAGTTTATGCGGCGATCTGGGTTTGTTAGGTGATTTGACGCGGCTAACTAAATTACTCCCGCCCAACCTTGATCAACATAGAATAATTGTATTGAAATCACAAAATGACGATTCTTGGAATGATTTAAAGGTAATGGTCCCTGAATTAAATATACTACCCATCACATTGCCGCTTAAGTTTGATGCATTTAATAAACTATTGAATTTGGATATCTATGTTGAACCGGCAACTTCTAGTGAGAATGTATTACTATCAACATTCAATTACAAAAAAATACTAGTGGTTGAAGATAACAAAGTTAACCAACAGGTTATCGTGATTATGTTGCGTCATCTGGGTTTAAATGCTGATGTTGTAAATGATGGTATTGAAGCTGTTGAAGCCTTGCAGATTAAAAACTACGACTTGATCTTGATGGACTGGCAAATGCCTAGAATGGATGGTTTGGAAGCGACGCGACGTATCAGGGCTTTAAGTTTTGAGACGAAGCCTGTTATTATCGCGGTAACAGCGAACGCTATGTCGGGTGATATAGATAAGTGCCTAGAAGCAGGTATGGATGATTATCTTAGTAAGCCGATTAGGCGTGAGAAATTAGCATTGACCCTTGAGAAATGGCTGGTGTGATTTTTGGTCTAAGCTTATTTTAGATTAAGGTTTCAAACTACGTAAAATTTTGTATAAATGTATAAATGTATAAATGTATAAATGTATAAATGTATAAATGTATAAATGTATAAAT
>Ga0209184_1000206_pt1 | contig 76418 bp, 71 predicted proteins | sample EN8Hudsemesocosm_2_FD_184627 | JGI IMG/M metagenome (GOLD analysis project Ga0209184, IMG submission 184627) | Methane-oxidizing microbial communities from mesocosms in the Hudson Canyon - EN8C Hudson Canyon (SPAdes) (version 2) | ecosystem: Environmental > Aquatic > Marine > Cold seeps | place... | reverse complement strand
AACATCTCATTCATTTACAGGCTAAATCCATCGTCTAAAGTTTGGCTTATATTACCCGGATACCGACTCAATAATCAAATGCCAATATACTACATATAGTGTCTACCCCGCAAAATCGGGAAGAGCCAATTATTTAACCCACTTGTTTATAGTAGATAACTGATTTTCTGGGGAAGCCGTTCCGCCCTTAAGCTTTGAGCTTGTATGTAGATTGGCTCCCCACCCTCGTCATCCATGCCGTGGAGTATCTGAGACCTGTAAGCTAAGCTTCTGAGTCTGTATTCACAAGGACGGTAGATGAAGTGTCAGGGTTGGGAAACCAGATGTCATCATATAACAAACAACTGTCAGAGATGAAAATGAATTGTGTAGGAATTGATGTTAGCCATAAAGAACTTGTTGTTGTCGTTAGCGTAAAGGGTAAGGCTCGCAAAGCTAAATCCTATAAAAATACAGCCGCTGGATTTCTGACTATAATTCAGCTTTTGTCTAAGCTAAAAGGCCCTGTCAAAGTCTGCCTTGAAGCAACAGGCGTCTATCATTTTGATTTGGCCGTCTCACTGAGTCGTGCGGAAGATATTGAGGTCATGGTAATCAATCCTAAAGTTTCTAGTAACTTTGCCAAAGTATTGATGAAACGCAGCAAAACGGATGCGCTTGATGCTGAAATATTAGCGATTTATTGTGAAAGAATGCCCTTTGAAGCTTGGATTAGACCGGCAAGCGAGAAGATTGCACTAAGAGCTCATTCTCGAAGAATGGCTGCCTTAAGCAAGCTCAAAACACAAAATAAAAATCAACTGCATGCACTTATAAGCACAGAGGAAACACCTGAATTAATCATTGAACAAATCAATGAGCTGATTGCAGTACTGGATCAACAAATAGGAGTTCAGTGTGATGCGGCGCTTGAATTAATTAAAGGGCATACAGAATTAAAAGCAAGTTTCGCTTTAGTGACCAGTATTAAAGGAATTGCTGATACCTCGGGTATTCAGATTCTGGCTGAATTGATGATTCTACCGCCTGACATGAGTGCAAAACAATGGGTCGCCCATGCGGGCTTAGATCCAAGAGCTTTTGAATCAGGTAGTAGCGTTTCTAAAAAGCCGCGCATTAGCAAAGCAGGAAATAAATATATTCGACAAGCTATTTATATGCCGGCACTCGTTGCTACGCGTTTTGAACCTCATATCAAAGGTTATTACTTGCATATGATTAACGATAATGGCCTAAAGAAAATGCAGGCCATTTGCGCTGTGATGCGCAAGCTTTTACACGCCATCCATGGCATGCTAAAAGCCAATAAAAGTTTTGAGGGAGAGCGCTTTTATAAGTTCCCTTCTGAAACAACGTATTCCTAAGTATTTTTAGGATTTATTTAAAATAAAGCTGGTGCTTTAAGAGAGTATCTACGAGTTATCAGCTGTCCCGCCTTAAGTGCGTAGCCGTATTTTCAAAACGTCACATAACTAAATTTCAGGCAAAAAAAAGGGCTGTAGAATTAACTACAGCCCTCGTCTTACTTGGCTCCCCCGGACGGGCTCGAACCGCCGACCTAGTGATTAACAGTCACCCGCTCTACCAACTGAGCTACAGGGGATTAAACTTTGATTCAACAATGGTGCGCCTGAAGAGATTCGAACTCCTGACCGCTCGGTTCGTAGCCGAGTACTCTATCCAGCTGAGCTACAGGCGCTTTGTTGATCTTTTCTATTATCCTTACTTCTCTATTCCTTGTCAATCATTTATATTAATATTTTTAAAATAAATTTTTAACTCATTAATATGGCGAAGAGGGAGGGATTCGAACCCTCGATGGGAGATAAAGCCCATACTCCCTTAGCAGGGGAGCGCCTTCGGCCACTCGGCCACCTCTCCTAATTAAATCTTTTCTAGTCCTCTGAACCCATAAGTCCAGTTGTTCCAGCTTCAACAACAGGATCCGGAGCTCCTGCTTTTTCATTTCTAATTCTTTCGTAAATCTCTTCCCTGTGGACAGATACATCTTTCGGTGCATTAATTCCAATACGGACTTGATTACCTTTAACTCCAAGAACAGTGACAGTAACATCGTCACCAATCATTAGAGTTTCTCCTACTCGACGCGTTAATATAAGCATCCATCGTCTCCCTGTTCATAAAAATCCTGCCTTAAAAGCAGAACCGGACTGAGCTGCTTATTATAGCAGTGATTTTAAAAAAATAAACACTTAATATAGTTTTTTTCAAAAAATAGACTATGCGCTTACTTGCTTTGGCTCTTTGTCTAACTCAAAAGCCTTGTGTAGCGTTCTAACCGCTAGCTCCAGATATTTTTCATCGATGACAACAGAAATTTTTATTTCTGATGTGGCGATCATTCTAATATTAATGGCTTCATTCGCCAAAACTTCAAACATTTTACTGGCAATGCCTGCGTGCGAACGCATACCCACGCCAACAATCGAAACTTTTACAATGCTATCGTCAGCTGTAACCGCTCTAGCACCCAGTTCATTGCAAATATTGGTAAGAATTTCTTTTGCCTTAACAAAATCATTGCGATGCACGGTAAAAGTGAAATCGGTAGTAGCGTCATCCGCGATATTTTGAATGATCATGTCAACTTCAATATTCGCATCAGCAATCGGACCTAAGATTTTAAAAGCTGCCCCAGGAATATCAGGCACGCCTGTAATCGTTAACTTTGCTTCATCTTTGTTGAATGCAATACCTGAAATTAACGCTTGTTCCACTTCTGATTCCTCGTAAGTAATGAGCGTGCCCCGCCCTTCTGAAAATGATGATAAGACGCGCAAGGCGACATTATATTTACCGGCAAACTCTACCGATCTAATTTGTAATATCTTTGAGCCTAAACTGGCCATTTCCAGCATTTCTTCAAAGGTAATTTTATCCAATCGACGTGCTTTTGGCTCTACTCGCGGATCGGTCGTATAAACCCCATCGACATCAGTATAAATATGACATTCATCGGCCTTTAAAACCGCTGCCAATGCTACTGCCGTCGTATCTGAACCACCACGCCCTAAAGTCGTGATATTACCTTGCTCGTCCATACCTTGAAAACCAGCAACCACAACCACTTTACCCGCATTCAAATCAGCATGTATATTAACATCATCAATACGCTTAATTCTTGCTTTGGTATGCGCGCTATCCGTTTCGATACGTACCTGCCCCCCCGTATAAGAACACGCAGGACAGCCTAATTCTTGTAGAGCCATACTCAACAAAGCGACCGTGACTTGTTCTCCCGTTGAAAGCAAAACATCCATTTCACGCGAAGCTGGATTTTGCTGCATTTGTTTCGCCAAATCCGTTAAGCGATTAGTTTCACCACTCATCGCCGACAACACAACAACTAGCTGATCACCTTTATCGTGCGCTGCCTTTACTTTTTCTGCTACCGCTTTAATCCGCTCAACCGTACCTACCGAGGTACCGCCAAACTTATACACATACATCGCCATTCTTTAAGCACCTATTTGTTCACGTACCCACTCAGGCACTTGTTGTAACGCTTGTTCTAATTTCTCAGGCTCTGTACCACCTGCTCTCGCCATATCTGGGCGACCGCCACCTTTACCACCCACTTGCGTGGCAACCACATTAACTAAGTCACCCGCCTTAATGCGTGCGGTTTGATCTTTCGTAACCCCAGCTATTAAAGTCACTTTGCCGTCTTTCACGGTAGCTAAAACGATTGCCGCACTCACCAATTTATTTTTCAATTGATCTAGCAGATCAGTCATTGCTTTAGGCTCTACACCATCTAATTTAACCGCAAGAACTTTAATTCCATCGATTTCAACCGCTTGGCCTGCCAATTCACCACCCGCCGAACTAGCTAATTTAGACTGCAAACGCTCTAATTCTTTTTCTAAGGATTTACTCTTATCCATCAACTGCTGAACTTTTTCAGCGGCCGCTTCGGGTGATGACTTGACCACACTTGCTATTACTGTAATAGCTTTTTCGCGACCTTCCAGCCATTGTATAGCGGCTTCACCGGTAATGGCTTCAATACGACGCACGCCTGAAGCTACGCCAGTTTCACTGATAATTTTAAACAAGCCGATATCACCCGCTCGCTTAGCATGCACACCGCCACATAATTCAGTCGAAAAATCGCCAATTTTTAAAACGCGAACTTCATCGCCATATTTTTCGCCAAATAAAGCCATTGCGCCCGCATTAATCGCATCTTCTTTTGACATAACATCCGCTGTTACCGCTGCATTATGACGAACCTGCTGATTCACTATGCGCTCAATAATCTTAATTTCTTCTGCTGTCATCGGTTCAAAATGCGCAAAATCAAATCGTAAACGCTCTGCATTTACTAAAGATCCTTTTTGCGTCACATGATCACCTAAGACTTGGCGTAATGCCGCATGTAATAAATGTGTCGCCGAATGATTCAAGATGATGGCTTGCCGACTCACTGGCTCAACAAATGCATTACATGGCAGATTATTTTTTAATTCGCCTGACACGACCTTTCCGTAATGCAAGAATAATGAACCGCCTTGCTTTTGCGTATCTGTTACTTCAAAAACAGCACCTTCAATTTCAATGCGACCGCGATCACCCGCTTGACCACCTGATTCAGCATAAAAAGGCGTGCTTTCTAACACTACAACCCCTTCAGCACCTTCCGCTAAAATGCTTACTGCTTCACTTTGCTGAAATAAGCCAATGATTTTCGACTCTTCATTTAGCTGCTGATAACCGGTAAATTCAGTTTGTGCATCCAGTTTAATTGTTTGGTTGTAACCATCACCAAAACTCTTCGCCGCTCGCGCTCTAGTACGCTGCGCCGTCATGGCAATATCAAAACCCGCATGATCAACTGAAAGGTCATTTTCACGCGCATAATCAGCAGTCAAATCAACCGGAAAACCATAAGTATCATAAAGCTGAAAAACGACATCGCCCGGAATAACTGTCCCGTGAATTTTTTCTACGCAGGCTTCTAGTATTTTCATGCCTTGCTCTAAAGTCTCAGCAAAACGCTCTTCTTCTAATTTTAAAATGCGCTCCACTTGCTCTTGCGCTGCCGCAAGCTCAGGGTACGCTTCACCCATTTCCGCCACCAAAGGCGCAACTAATTGAAAGAAGAATACTTCACGAACACCTAAACGATAACCATGACGAATTGCGCGGCGAATAATACGACGCAATACATAACCACGCCCTTCATTTGAAGGCATCACACCATCAACCACCATAAACGCACATGAGCGTATATGATCTGCAATTACTCGCAAAGAGCTTTCCGTTAAATCTTTAGTTCCTGCTAAATCAGCAGCAACCTTTAATAATTTCTGAAATAAATCAATTTCGTAGTTATTGTGTACACCCTGTAACACGGCGGCAATACGCTCTAAACCCATACCAGTATCAACTGACGGCTTAGGTAATGGCGTTAAATGCCCGTCCATATCACGGTCATATTGCATGAATACTAAATTCCAGATTTCGATATATCTATCGCCGTCTTCTTCTGGCGTACCTGGAGGACCGCCGGCAATATCTTCGCCGTGATCGTAAAAGATTTCAGTACAAGGACCGCATGGACCAATATCACCCATAGACCAGAAATTATCTTTCGCGCCAATACGTGAAAAACGCGTGGCATCAATTTTTACATCTTCTAGCCAGATTTTTTCAGCTTCGGAATCTTCATCAAAAACCGTGACCCATAATTTCTCAGCAGGAATTTCCAGCTCTTTGGTTAAAAAGTCCCAGGCAAAGTGAATTGCTTCTTTTTTGAAGTAATCACCAAAACTGAAATTACCCAACATTTCAAAAAAAGTATGATGTCTTGCCGTATAGCCTACATTTTCCAAATCATTATGCTTACCACCAGCACGTACACAGCGTTGACTCGTGGTTGCGCGCACGTAATTACGTGGCTCGCGACCTAAAAAAGTGTCTTTAAATTGCACCATTCCGGCATTGGTAAACAATAAAGTCGGATCATTACCTGGCACTAAAGAGCTTGAGGGCTGAATAGAGTGGCCTTGATCTGCAAAGAACTTTAAAAAAGCAGCACGCAATTCTGCGCTAGTCAGATTTTTCATAATTAACTGGATTATATAAACGTTTTTAAATCATTAGCTCTTCAATATTAAGAGCCTATTTTTCTTTATACCAATGTATTCCGTATGGAGTTTACGGAATACGGGAGAAAATGAGTTACGTACATCCTGTATTCCGCAAGCCTCATACAGGCTACGGCACTAAACTCGACGCAGAGCGTCTAAATATGCATTCCCACGCAGAGCATGGGAACGAGTAAACTTATGGGAGGGGCTTTAAGCCCCGACTTATATAAAATCGCGGCTAAAGAGGCTGTGCAAGTATTAATTACTTATTTATCAATTGGTTATAAATTTATTTTCTATTGAAAATGCCTGTTTTGGTCGTTTTTCTTTAAAAAATGGCAAAAATAGGCAAAATTTAAATTTTAAGTAATTGATTGTAAACTATAAAATACTTACACAGCCTCTAAAGCCCCTCCCACAACAACTATAAGTTTTTCAGTAATTGGCGAATCATTTCGGTAGAAAATCCACGTTGCTGCAAAAATCGGCTGCGCTTTAATTGCTCTTTTATATCTATGACTGAAGTATCAGTGCCGTACTTTTTCTCGTAAACCTGCACTAATAATTCTTGCCAACTTCCAGCAATATCCTCCACCGCCATATCAAAAGAATACTCGCTAGCACCACGCTGCTGTAGTTCAGCTTTAATACGCAACGGCCCAAAGCCTCGATGCACGCGGCTTCTTGCATAGCTTTCGGCGAATCGAGCGTCACACTGTAAACCCTGCTCAGCTAATTCAGTTATAACTAGATCAATATCAAAGCGAGAAAAACCTTTAGCTGAGACCTTTTTCAACAGTTCTTGCTGACTATGCTCTCGTCTTATTAAGTATTGCAAACAGGCTTCTTTTATTGCTTTAAACTTATCTAAATCATTATCAAATTCAAGCATGCACATAAGCGGACTAAAGTCCGCCCTACGCTAGGCCGTCCGCATCATCAGATTTTACATTAGCTTTTCCTGAATCACTTTTAACACCGAATACTTCTCCTCGGATCTTAGCTTCAAGCTCTATAGCGAGTTCAGGGTTTTCTTTAAGATAAAGCCGTACATTCTCTTTACCCTGGCCGATTTTATCATTGCCATAGCTGTACCAAGAACCGGCTTTATTAACAAAGCCATATTTCACGCCTAAATCAACTAACTCACCTAAAAAGGAAACCCCCTCTCCATAGATGATTTCAAATTCAGCTTGCTTAAAGGGCGGAGCGACTTTATTTTTAACGACTTTAACGCGCGTTTCGTTACCAATAATTTCATCGCCTTTTTTAATCGCACCAATACGACGAATATCTAATCGTACCGAAGCATAGAATTTTAAAGCGTTACCACCCGTTGTTGTTTCTGGGCTACCGAACATAACACCAATCTTCATTCGAATCTGATTGATGAATATAACCATCGTATTAGAACGTTTAATGTTCGCCGTTAATTTACGTAAAGCTTGTGACATTAAGCGCGCTTGTAAGCCCATATGAGAATCACCCATATCGCCTTCAATTTCTGCTTTTGGCGTTAGAGCGGCAACCGAATCGACAACCACAATGTCCACAGCATTTGAGCGCACCAACATATCAGCGATTTCCAAAGCCTGCTCACCCGTATCTGGTTGAGAAACTAATAAATCATCAACATTCACACCGATTTTTTCTGCATAACCAATATCTAAGGCATGTTCCGCATCAATAAAAGCAGCTGTACCGCCAACTTTTTGCATTTGCGCAATAGCTGATAAAGTCATGGTCGTTTTTCCTGACGACTCTGGCCCGTAGATTTCAATAACTCGACCGCGCGGTAAACCACCACAACCTAGAGCTATATCTAATGATAAAGAGCCCGTAGAAACTGTTTGTATATCACGCGAGGCAGTATCGTCACCCATGCGTATAACTGCGCCTTTACCAAACTGTTTTTCAATTTGCATTAAGGCCGCGCCTAATGCTTTCTTTTTATTCTCATCCATAGTCTATTTAGTCAGCCTGAAACTTCGCGCATTAAAAGCAGAATATTATCCCATAGCCTGATTAAAGCGCATAACAAAATTCACATTTAAATATGCCCAATCCAAATACGCATCCCGACCAGCAACAAAACATAATTAGCACACAAAAAAAAGACCAGCATAAGCTGGCCTTTTCTGCACTCAAATAAAACTAACTACATTACATTTTAAATTGTGTACGTAATGTAAATGAGTGTACACCGTGATCAAGATCACTACCATCAAGTTCTGTAACACCAGAACCTGCAAGGTCAAAGGCATAACGATAATCAGCCATAACTCTTACGTTGTTGTTCATGTACCAGTTTAAAGCAAAAGTTATGTCCTGCTCTCTAGTTCCATCTTCGTAGCTACCATAAGCAATATCACTAATACCATAACGACCTGCTAATTCAAATGCACCCCAAGTACCTTTGCTCCAGCTAAAGTTTTCATTAGCTTTTAAATACTTAAATTCACCATCAGAACCTTTATAGCTACGCGCTTCGCCCGTTAATGTCCAAGCTACTTGTATATAAGCCGCATTAAGGTCTAAATCTTTCTCACCACTGCTACGCGATATCCATTCATGTGCGTATTCACCTTGAATCGAGAAAGGACCTTGCATATAGGCAAGCTCAGCCCCCAAAATACCAAGACCATTAACATCAGTAATTTTTACATTAGTCAGCTTAAGGTTTGACATATGTGTTGTTTCTGAAGAAAACTTAACATCGCTATGCGAGTCACTAAAGCCTTTATAACCACCAAATGTACCCAAATGTAAAGCTTGCTCCTCAGTATTAATAGGTGCGTATGTTAAACGCGAAGTAGCTGACCACCCTTCATCCACATCTCCATTTTTTTCTGGTGCCATACCATCGCCATAAAAACCTAGCTGTGCAGACCAGTCTTTATCAGACATTTTGAAATGAAAACCAAGCGCACGATCAAAAGCCGGTGCTGTTAATACATTTACAGTTGAACGTTCAGTAAACATAATATCGTTTGAACTTTCTTGCAACTCCATGCTGATCGATTGCTTTTGATGACCAACTGTAATTTCTAAGTTATTCCAGTCAAAACCCGTATAAGTTAAAAACGCATCTTTAATAGCTATCTCATTATCAGCAAAATCCGCTTCAACTATGTATTTATAATCACCCCAGACTACCCCTTTCATATACATACGAGCGCGACGCACTTCCATACCTTCAGTAGCGCCTTGACTTAATTCGTCATCACCAATATCACCATCAGCTTCAACTTGCAAACGTCCACCAAATTGGAATTTGAATTGTTTATCTGCAGTTTCAACTTTTAACCCTTTTTCACCGACCGATACTTTGACATTATTAGTCCAGTCTTTAGCTTCTTCCTTCGCAGCTACTGCTTCTTTGTCAGATAAATCTTTATATTGAGATTGATTAATTGCACCATTTTTTAATAGCGTATCTAATAATTCGCTATCTGCTGCTTGAGCGCTAACGCTGCCTAGGGCGGCAGAGATAGCTAAAGCTAAAATTTTTCCAGAGTTCTTTGTGACCATTGCTATGTTCCAATAAAGTTTTGAAGAAAGAATTAAAAACATGGCTATGGTAAAAAAACTATATGACAAATTGATGACAAAAGAAAAAAATCGTCGCTAAAATACAACAACGACAGACAGGAAACACGGCAGAGAGACAACAAAAACAAGGAAATGTAGCTAAAATACAACAAAAAAGACGACCAAGAAAAAGCACCACCCTTTATCGTTTTTGTGAGCATCTTCACAAAAATTCATACAGCAATTATTGGCATCCTTCATTTTTCGGTTAACATTTTTGATTTAACAAGCGTAGCCAGTATTTGAGCCAGTAAACTACCAAAAAGTCCCTGCCTGAATTGTTTCTGACTTGCCCGTCAAACGTTGCTGACTAATTTCTTTTAAATGCTTAAAAATAAGGCCTGCTGCTTGCTGCTCTGCTTCGCCCCAATGATTAACTCGCCCATCACAATAGCGCTGACGCAATAACTGGCTTTCTTGTTTCGATTGCGTGTGAGTTAATTGATCTATAGATTGCCACACCGCATTATTAGTACATAAAGTATTTTTAGCTTGTTTAGACTGCCCTAAAAAGCCCTGAATAACTGACCGATGCTGTTCCGCCCAAGTACGATTAAATACAAAACCAATACTAGGTACTTTTTGTTCTATGCCTAAACCCTGCAAAATATCAGCACCGGTCATTAACACCTTATAACCCTCAGCTTCTAAACGCGCAGCATAATGCCAATAAGTTAGTAAAGCATCAACCCGCTGCTGTTTTAATTGCTGCGTTAATAAAGGCGGCGCACCATAAACTTTTTCTATTTCCTGAAACAACTCACCCTGCCTCTGCTTTTGCATTAAGGCTTGTAATAACAAACTATTTTTATCTAGCTCCCCCCCCGCTATCGCAAGGCGCTTACCTTTTAAATCTTGCCACGTTTTTATTCCACTTTCCTTGGCTACAACTAACGCTCCCGTAGTATTGGAATAAGGATAAAACGTATAATCTCGCCCTAAGCTGCGCTGATACGACACCCAAATCCAATCGGCAACAATGATATCCACCGCGCCTGATTGCAAAGCAATCTTACCTGCTTGTGGGTTTGCCATCGGTATGACTTGTAAAAGATAGCCGTCAGTTTCCATCTGTTTTGCTTGACGCATCACCTCCAATTCCCAGTTAGCAGTTCCATAAGCCAATACACCTAAACGAAGCGTAGTTTTGTCGCTGGCATAGCTCAGCTGGCAACAAATCAATGCGGCAATAAAAAGTAGTTTTTTAATCATTAATAGTCGCCTAATATAAATTGATACAAAATTCTTAACCTAAGCCTCATCTAACCACGGATTAAATAATGCCACAGTACTTTGCTGCATATCTGTCACATTTCGAGTTACGACCACGCAATTATGCACTAAACCCGAAACAGCAATAAGCCCATCAATCGTAGGCATTGGTTTACCTAGCAGCTCAACTTTACCTTGAGTTTCTCCCCATTTCGTAGCAACATGAATATCAACAGCAATAATACGTCCCTCGAATCGCTGCTTTAAATCCTCTTCCACCCATAGCTGCAATCTTTTTTTGCGCGTAATATCGACTGCTTTTTCAATTCCCTTTTCTATTTCACCAAAAGTGAGAACACTGAGGTACAAGCTGGCTTCATCTATATTTTGCAGCCACGCTAGCACTCTTTCATTAGGCACAGGCTTTATAAGCTCAGAAATAACGCAGGTATCTAACAGGTATTTCATAACTCAATATCTCTTGGAAAATCAGTACTTCGAGAAATACCTATAGGCTCACCGAGCAAGGGCGATGCTCTAAAAAAACTCACCAAATCAGTTTTTGGTTGCGTTAATTTTTTATAATAATCAAAAGACAAAATCACCACCGCATCACGCCCATGTCGAGTGACAAATTGAGGCTCTTCAGTCATTGCCTTATCAACTAACTGGCTAAACTGACTTTTGGCTTCTTGAAGTTGCCAACTTTTATTATGCATAATAATTCCTCCCAACCCATCAATCTAGTCAGTCTAGTCTATGCCTTCTCGTAAACTTATGTCAATTTATTTATTACCACTGCTCATTAACTGCTAAAATTATCGGCTAATTACACACTTTAGATTTCTATTAATAAGCATAATCAATGCCCCACTCAAATCAACCTAAACAACTTATCGACCGATTCGGCCGAGTCGTTGACTATGTGCGTATTTCTATTACCGATCGTTGTGATTTTCGTTGCGTGTATTGCATGTCGGAAGATATGACTTTTTTACCACGCACACAAATTTTAAGCCTAGAAGAAATTCATTTGCTCGCACAATGTTTTACCGAGCTAGGCGTGGGGAAAATTAGAATTACTGGCGGCGAACCTTTAGTACGCCGTGGTGCTGTCGAGTTATTGCAAAAAATTGGCTCATTACCGCTGCTGAATGAATTAGTCATGACCACTAATGGCTCGCATTTAGAACAATCTGCCGATCAATTAAAAAAAGCCAATGTTTCACGTTTAAACATTAGCTTAGACACGCTTGATGCACAAAAATTCAAAGAATTAACCCGCACTGGTGAGTTAGATGTCGTTTTAAAAGGCATAGAAACAGCCATCAAAGCGGGGTTTAAAGGCATAAAAATCAATGCAGTTATTTTAAAAAACCGTAATCACCATGAAGTGATTGATTTAGTACAATTTGCTATAGATAAAGGCATCGACATTAGCTTTATTGAAGAAATGCCGCTCGGCCTGATTGATTCACATAATCGTGCTGTCGCCTATTATTCCAGCGATCAGATTCGTGATGATTTAGCCAAGCAGTTTAATTTACAACACATCAGCGAAACGACAGCTGGCCCTTCTGACTATTACCATATTCAAGGCTCGACAATAAAAGTCGGTTTTATCTCGCCACACAGTCATAATTTTTGCAGCACTTGCAATCGCGTCCGACTAACTGCCGAAGGTCGTTTATTACTGTGCTTGGGCAATGAACATTCTGTTGATTTAAAAGCCGCGGTACGTGATCCTGCCAATACTATTGGCGACATCAAACAAATCATTATTGACGCCATGCAAATCAAACCGGAAAAACACGAATTTGATTTAAACGAACAACCGATCATCATGCGCCATATGAGCGCGACCGGAGGATAAATGAAAGTATTATTTGCCAGTTTATTGAGCTTCTTATTACAAGCTTGCAGTACATCCAGCGAAAGTCACATACAACAAGCTGAATTATTAGCTTTATTACAATCAGATGCCACGTCTGCGATCATTGATGTCCGTTCCAGCATGGAATATAACTCAGGGCATGTTCCAGATGCGCAGCATATTCCTTTCTGGCAATCGTTTACCAGCGATGCTTTAGATTCTTATGATAAGCAGGATGAATTAGTCTTGTATTGCGAACACGGCCCGCGTGCCGGCATTGCTAAGTTTGCTTATTTTTTAGCGGGCTTTGAAAATATTCGTTATTTAGAAGGCCATATGACCGCTTGGCGATCCGCTGATTTACCGATGGAAAAAACTAATTAATGAAACGCTTTTTATTACTTATTATCGCGCTCTGGGAGCAACGTTTTAAACTTTATTTTTTTGCTGCTCTTATTGGCGCATTAACAGGCGTATTAATCTTTTACCCTATTAATGATTTTATTTTCTATTTTGAAATAGAGGGCAATGACTTACAAAGAAATGCCAGCACGGCATTGAACTATGCTTATGAGCAACTTAAATCATCTTTACTCGGCAATACTCCGAAAAAAACAATGTTTCTTGCTCAGGTTGGGGCTGTTTTTGGCTTAGCTATCGCCTTTATCTATGAAATGCTACATCGCCGTTTACAAAGAATTAATCGCTTAAGCACTGAGCTTTCGGTTAACTTACAAGCCTTAATCCTACAAGGTGAAAGCGCATTACTGGAATTCAAATCTTCATTTCGCTGGGACTTAGAACAAGAGCGAGTTAACCGCGCTTTAGAAACCGTTATTCTCAAAACCTTAGCCGGTTATTTGAACAGCTCGCACGGTGGCACCTTATTAATTGGTGTTGCTGATAATGGCGAAATTATTGGCTTAGAAAAAGATTATCAAAGCTTAAAACGCCCCGACCAAGACGGTTACGAGCAAGCGATTATTACTGCCATTTCCACTAATCTAGGTGCGGATTTATGCCAATTCGTCAAAGTGCTTTTTCATGTCGTTGAGGGCAAGCATGTTTGCCGTTTAATCGTTTTATCCTCTCCTCGCCCAGTCTTTTTTACTCAGAATAATACGCCTAAATTTTATTTACGTACTGGCGGCGGAACCCGTGACTTGAATATTCAAGAGGCGGTAGAGTTTATTGCCCACCGCTGGAAGCGCTAGAGAGTTTAAACTTAGGAAAACATTAATGTGTTGTGGGAGGGGCTTTTAGCCGCGACTTGTATAAAATCGCGGCTAAAAGCCCCTCCCACAAAACTTCATATTATTTAACTCTCATTCTCACCTGTATTAAACGTCACCGAGACCACCACTCCATCACCACCAGCACGTTGACTTAATGAAACTTGCGCTTGGTGCAAATCGGCAATTTCTTTAACAATAGCTAGCCCCAGACCACACCCCTCACCAGCGCTCCCTTGTATACGATAAAAGCGCTCAAAAATTCGTTCTTGTTCATCACTAGGAATACATTGCCCTGCATTTTCAACGGATAAACACGCACCTGGCTCGGCCAGCAATTTAACATTAACTTCCCCAGCAGCTTCTCCATAAGCCAGTGCATTATCAATTAAATTATTAAGCAATTCAGTTAATAATATAGTATCACCTTGTATCCAGACGGGCTGCTCTGGATCTTCAAAACTCAGATCAAACTGTTTTTTTAAAGCTTTTGGCACCCACTCAATACAAACTTCACGCACTAAAGCACGTAAATCAATTGGCTCCAACGTACGATTCCCCTCCACCGGCTCCGACCTAGCCAATATCAGTAACTGAGTCACCATATGTGATGCCCGATCAGCACTACTCTGAATTTGCATTAAAGCAGGCTGCATTGCCTCAGCAGTCGTTTCACGCTGGGCACGCTCCGCTTGGAGTTTCAGTCCGGCCAAAGGAGTACGCAATTGATGTGCAGCATTGGATATAAATCGTTGCTGAGTAGCAATCGCTAAGGATAAGCGCGCCAATAATTGATTAATAGTGTCGGTCAGAGCACGTACTTCAGTAAAAACATGCGTGTCGGAAATAGGGCTTAAGTCTCGTGGTGAGCGCTGCGCAATTTCATCAGCTAATTTATGTAAGGGCTCTAACCCCCAGTTCACACCTTTAAATAAGTAAAGGCCAATCATTAAAGTTAATAATAACTGCGGAACTAAATCAGCCAGCAAAATATCTATCATCATGTCGTGGCGCTTATTTAACGTTTCTGCGACATGAATATAAACATCTTCAGGCATACTCTGCCTAGGAACTTTCATTGAAACCACCCGCACAGGTTGGCCATGGATAGTGCTATTAGAAAAAATGGGCGAGCTCCAATCCCTTACAAATAAAGGATCACGCACAAACTTATCACCCGCCAATAAACCTGATTTATCCGCCATTACTTTAAAAAATGTTTGGTCCAAAGCATCCCATTTGAAAATTTCTAAAGCAGAAACAGATAAATCGGCATAAACCACATTATTATCAGCAACTTTTACTTCTTGCACTAATGAGCGCGCTGAGTCGAGTAACCAACGATCATAAGCTTCGTCTACATAATGCAAAGTCACAAAATATGACACGACGGTTTCGACAATAATAAACATAAGCGCTGGAATAATTAAGCGAACAACGATCGCACTTTTTAAACTTTGCGTTCTATTCATGAGCTTTATTTTCCAGTAAATAACCCAATCCACGAACAGTTCTAATTATCACATCATAAGGTTCGATACGTTTACGTAAGCGATGTATATAAACTTCGATAGCATTATCCGCTAAAGCACCCCCATCAGACGCTAAGCGCTGGGCAATGCGGTCTTTACAAACAACTTTTCCGGATTGAATCAATAAAAACTCCAACAACTCAGACTCACGCGCCGACAAAGACAGTAGCTCCCCATCCGCTTTTATTTGATGGGTTTGGGTATCTAATAAGAGACGCCCCATTTCAATACTATGACTAAATCCCCCATAACAACGCCGAATTAATGCTTGTAAACGCACTTCCAATTCTCTTAATTCAAAGGGCTTAGTCATATAATCATCCGCGCCCTGCTCAATACCCTCGACACGATCATTAATATTATCGCGTGCAGTTAAAATTAAAATAGGCAGTGACAGCTTCTGACTACGTAACTGGCGCAATAAAACTAAACCATCAATATCTGGCAAGCCTAAGTCGAGGATAATGACATCAAAATCTTGAGCCAGCAATAAATGTTCGGCATAAAGCCCCGACGTCGCACCGGTAACTCGATAACCGCTCTTAGATAAAGTATGTATCAGACCGTCGGCCAGCACAGCATCATCTTCGATTAATAAAATATTCATTATTTAGCTGAAAGGTTATTGAAAGGTTAAGGACATATAATATAACTCTAAAGTACGGGCAGGCAGAAAACAAATCAAACAACAGGCTGAGCTCATTTTCACACAGATCAATCATTTCAACATAGAAGGTTAAGCATGCAAGGCATAGACACGTTTTTACAAAACAATAAGAACTGGGCAAGCAAATTAAAAACCGAAGACCCTACTTACTTCGCACTAATGGCAGAATCACAGCAGCCTGAATTGCTCTGGATAGGTTGCTCTGATAGCCGTGTTCCTGCAGAAATTGTAGTCGGTGCAAAACCTGGTGAAATGTTCATTCACCGCAATATTGCTAACCAAGTCATTGCTACCGACTTCAATTGCCTAAGCGTTATTCAGTATGCCGTTAATGTATTAAAGGTTAAACATATAGTGGTCTGCGGTCATTATAATTGCGGCGGCGTGCGTGCAGCTTTGAGTAAGCAAAATTCAGGCTTACTCATTACCAATAAATGGTTGATGCATATTAAAAATGTTTACCGCTTATATCAAGAAAAAATCGATGCAATGCCAACAGAAGACTTGCGAGTTAATAAATTAGTCGAGCTCAACATTGTCGAGCAAGTACATGCCTTATCACACACCTCGATTATTCAAGAATCATGGGCTAAGCACAATAGCCCGACTTTACATGGCTGGGTCTATGATTTGTCAGACGGCCTGATAAATACATTGATTACTATTAATCCAGGCGATGAAATTCATCCTATTTATCAGTATATCGCTGATGAATCTTAATATTTGTAGCACCACTCGCTTTAATTCAGAGAAATCTTCATGATACATAAACATATTAATTTCTATGCACAACATATTAAGCAAGATATTCCTGCAGGAATTGTTGTCTTTCTAGTAGCATTACCTTTGTGTTTAGGCATTGCTATGGCCTCTGGCGCACCACTGTTTGCGGGGTTAATCGCCGGCATGATTGGCGGTCTTGTGATTTCATGGGCAAGTGGTTCGCAGCTTAGTGTGTCTGGACCAGCTGCTGGATTAACCGTCATTGTCTTTAATGCCATTGAACAGTTAGGCAGCTATTCCGGTTTTTTAGTGGCCGTGGTCTTGGCGGGTATTTTACAGATTATCATGGGCTACCTGCGTGCCGGTATTATCGGTGCATTTTTCCCCTCCTCAGTGATTAAAGGCATGCTAGCGGCTATTGGTCTTATTTTAATTATTAAGCAAATTCCTCATGCGGTTGGCTATGATGTGAGTTTTGAGGGTGATGAAAGCTATATGCAGGAAACAGCCTCCAGTAGTTTTCACGAACTTATTGATGCCTTTAGTAGCATATCTCAAGGTGCGACAATTATTGCCGCTGTTGCGTTACTGATCATGATCCTCTGGGAAATACCGTGGATGAAACGTTTTACTCTGGTAAGACTATTTCCAGGCGCATTAATTGCTGTTATTTGGGGAATAGCTTATGACCTACTAGCTCTAGAATTTTTTCCAGAGTGGGCCGTTCGGGGTAAGCACCTAGTAAAACTACCTGTGACGGCGGATTTAGATCAGTTTATGCATTTATTTGAACTACCCGATTTTACTTATTTAATGAACCCTCAGGTTTATGTAGTTGCCGCCACTCTAGCGATTATTGCCAGCCTCGAAACTTTATTAAGCTTGGAGGCGGTCGATAAAATTGACCCGTTGAAACGTACCGCCCCAACTAACCGCGAACTTAAAGCGCAAGGTTTCGGAAATATTATCAGCGGCATGATCGGGGGGTTACCAATTACCTCAGTGATTGTGCGCAGTTCTGCCAATATTAATGCAGGCGGTCAAACGCGTATTGCCAGTTTTATTCACGGTCTGTTATTAGTGCTAAGTGTTATGTACCTGACGACACTTCTGAATCTCATTCCGCTAGCTTGCTTGGCCGCTATTTTATTGCAAACTGGCTATAAACTTGCGAAACCAAAGCTCTTTATCGATCTTTATAAACAAGGTTGGGGACAGTTTCTACCCTTTATCGTCACGGTTATTGCTATTTTAATTACCGATTTATTACAAGGTATTATTATTGGTATTGCTGTCGGCCTCTATTTTGTGATTCGCGCACATTATCATGCGTCGATTTCACTAAAAGAAGAGGATAATCACTTTACTTTAATTCTGCATAAAGATGTCTCATTTCTTAATAAAGCACTGTTAAGAAAAATGCTATTTCAAATCACAGAGAATAGCACTGTCACTATAGATGCTAGCCAAGCGCAATTTATCGATCATGATATTCGGGAAATTTTTCAAGATTTCTTAACTACTGCGCCCGATGATAATATTACCGTTGAAGTGATTGGGCTTGATGATTAACTTAAAGACTTAAAATACAGCCCTCACAAACAGCTACATTAGCTCCCTATGATTGATAAACTCCTAAAAATAGAAAGCCATAACAACAACCTTCACTTTACATTTTACATTATTGGCAGTCTATTTTTAGGCATTGTCATGGGCTTGCTATTTGGCGAGTCTGCTGGCCCACTACAGCTTCTAGGCGATATTTATATCGGTCTGCTACAAATGACCGTACTGCCTTATATTGTGTTCTCTTTAATCGCCAATATAGGGCGGCTCAGTTATTTTGAGGCTAGCTTACTTACCCGACAAGGATTACTGGTGTTATTAGCACTATGGCTAATCGGAGGGTTCAGCGTCTGGGCTATGTCATTCACCTTACCCAATATTGAACAAGGTGCTTTTTTCAGCTCCTTGTTAGTGACAAGTGCTCCAAAAATTGATTTTTTACAGCTGTTTATTCCTGCCAACCCTTTTCAATCACTAGCTCAAAATGCAGTACCTGCCGTGGTTTTATTCAGCATGCTTTTTGGTACCGCTTGCATTGGTTATAAAGATCATAAATCCTTATTAAATAATTTCAGTCATATTGCGAAAATACTATTACGAGTCAACAGCTTTGTCGTGATGCTAACGCCTATCGGCGTCTTTGGCATTGCAGCCAGTGCGGCCGGCACACTCAGCCTAGATGAATTCGGGCGTGTTCAAGCGTATGTGCTAATGCTCATTGGCTCAGTATTATTAGTGACTCTCGTCGTTATGCCCTTACTGATTACCAGCTGCACGCCGTTCAGCTATCGGCAAATTGCCCGCGAATCGAGAAACGTGTTATTAACAGTCTTTATAGTGGGCAGTGTGTTTGTAGTTATCCCCTTACTTATTAAGGTGATAAGCCGCCTATTCCACTCTCATGTGACAACTGAGCATGAACAGGCTCGCATACCTGACCTAGTATTACCGCTAGCCTACCCGTTTCCTGATATGGGCAAACTACTGAGTCTCGTATTTATTGTTTTTGCGGCTTGGTTTTATGGCCAACCACTGGCATTTCTTGATTATCCAGTGATGCTCACTATTGGGCTATTTTTAAGCTTCGGTAAATTAATTACCGCATTACCGTTTTTACTCAACCTTTACCATATACCCGAGGATGTTTTTAACCTGTTTATGACCGTTGGGGTAATTTGTGGTCGCGTTGCAGACGTTGCAGGTGCGATGCACTTAATGACGTTTACCATCCTTACCACCGCGCTGATGACCGGCGTGTTTAAAATCAAGTGGCGCCTACTCATGCGTAACGGACTGATCAGTTTATTACTCTTTTCTTGTGTCGGCTTAGTCATTCGCACAGTTCTTGAGCAGTCAACTTTCAGTGAGAGTCAAAATCCGCAAATATTGCACATGCAGTTATTAAACGACCGCACTCCCTATACAGTCTCCAGCCTATCACAACCTAACCCAATAGCACTTAAACCGGGGCAACATTTAATAGATAGAATACGCCAAACAGGCATTATTCGCATCGGCATCAATGAAGATAGCTTACCTTTTTCTTTTTATAATACACAGGGCCAAATGGTCGGCTTTGACATAGAATTGATGCTACATCTTGCCGAGGACTTGCAGGTCGCTATTCAATTTATTCCCTATGAAAATGAATATTTATTGCAACAATTAGACAATGATCATTTCGACATTGCTGTTTCTGGCATTACACCAAATCTCAGCTTACTCGCAGCCTCACGCATGTTATATAGCACTAGCTATCTTGATGTGCATTTAGCCTTAGTCGTGCCTGACCATAAGCGTAATCAATTCAGCGATAGTGAATCTATTCTTAAACTCAAAAATACACAGGCTTTTGTGCGTAAAGAAAGTAATTTTTCAACTCGGGCTCACCTACTATTCCCCAACCTTAAAGTCACTGAATTAGATTCCGAAGCAGAATTTTTTAATGACAAAGAATACCAAGATCAGATTATTCTAACGACTGCAGAAGGAGGTTCGGCTTGGACACTACTCTACCCAGATTATGTTGTAGTCCACCCTTTTTCGGGCCGACAAGGGGCACCTCTAGTGATTGCCGTTAGCTATGAGGATTTGATACTAGAACACTTCCTCAGCACTTGGATTAAAATCAAGCAAACGGATGGTACGATTGATGCGTTATTTGCGCATTGGATTCAAGGGGAAACCGCTAAGGCAAGCGAACCTCGCTGGAGCGTTATGAATTACATCTTCCAGGAATAAATCGCTGGACTTTAAAGAGTGGGGGGTAAATAACATGCAAATCGCATTCTGTGGGAGCGACTTTAGCCACGCTACACGACTAAAGTCGCTCCCACAAAACCTTTGTCACCCCTGTTATTGTCTAGGCTTCCTTGCAATCCAAAAAACTACTGAACTTCTGCTTTTAAATTACTTTTGTCACCCACATATAAAGTCGTCTTCCAATTTTCTAAAATAGTACGCGACTCTTTAAATGCGTTAATTGCAATAATCGTTTTGCCATTCACTTGAGTGAAACGAGTTCGCACACCACCATTTTTTGTCGTCAGAGTATCTCTTTCCCACTGCTCATTTAAACACTGACGCACAACTTCGACGCCATGATCATGACTAACTTTCGCTTCGACTGCACCGCCTTTTTCTTGCCAAGTACACGTATAATTGGTTAATCCCGTACTCCATTCCCAAACTTGACAGTTATTTGCTTTAGGGAAAACTTTCGCAGCTTTCCATATTTGCATATTAACAACGCCTGTCGAGCTTACTCGGGATTTTTTAAACTGCTGAAAATCATGACTATGATCGGCAATAATCGCGTTTAACTTCACACAGGCTTCAGCATCACTTAGTTCGGGTGCTGGTGTAAAAAGAGAGCATGCACTTGTGCTTAAAACAGATAAACTAAGTATAAAAATATTTATCCCAGTGCTTTTTTTACTATTTTTCATTTGATATTACCTATTATGTACTTGTTCATAATTATCCAGACAAATCTCCTGCAATAAGAAGCAGAAAATTTTTACTCCAGCTTAAAAAATATGCTGTTAAATGCATATGTTTTATTACTTATTAGAAGCCCCAAAGTATTGAAAAATTGTAGTTAAATTCATTAGGAATTGTTTCAGAGGTGTCATACTCATTACGTATTCCAAATTTTAGAGCCAGACCTTCAAACCAATCTAACGAATGTACCCAGGATATGTTGGTCAAGTTTCTAAATTCACCGCTATCTGTAAAACTAGGGTAAAAGTAGTTTGAAATACTAAAGTGCTGCTTAGACGATATATGCCAGGTAGCATCAGCGCCGATCAAACCCTCTAAACCAACAATATTTTCTTCATGGGTAGGGATATTATTCGAATCATATTGAGTTTTACCAAACTCAGTAATAAGCGTAGCACCCGCTCGCCCAGAAAACTCCCACTGATCCGTTTTAATAAACTGATAACCCGGTCCTCCACCAAACTGGAAACGATGATTCCAATCTTTAAATTGATCCCAGTCATATACACCCGTGGCAAATGCAAACCACTTGGTCTCTTCAAAAAACCAATCTTTTACCAAAGTAGCATTAATTTGGTTTTCACCGGTAATAGTATCTTCCGAATCAAAGAAATAAAATGATTTATAGTCCCAGCGCCCTTTTTTATCTTCATAACGGGTGTCAAATGCAGTACGAAAAGTAGTATTAACAGATGAACCTGAAGATCCACTCAGCCCTATAGAAAGACTACTATCCCAGTCTTTAAACCATCCGCTACCCATAAAACCATTATTGACCTTTTCGCCTTTGGCCAGCTTAAGATTGTTTTCAGCCTCCTGATTTTTCTGCACGGCAGCATTAAGATTATCCTCTGCAATGTCAACTTTTACATCAGCAGTCACTATCCCTAGCTCTTCAGCAATACTTTTCTCTCCGACCTCCATAACTTCCGCTTTAGCTAGGTCTACCTTAGTTTGAGCTTCAGAGAGCTGTGTTTCAGCCTCGATAACATCTTTAGTTACTTTAAGTTCATTTTCAGCGACTTTCACCTCTTCTTTAGCCGTTGTGAATTTTTTCCCTGCTAGTACAAGCTTTTCCTCTGCATCAGCACGACTAAGCTTTTCTTTTGAATCAGCCCGCTTAGCCTTATCAAAAACAACTTTAGCCGCTATAAGCTCTGCTTCAGCTGTATCTACCCTGCCTTCAGCATCTGAAATTTTTGCTTCAGCGGTTTTTACTTTTTGTACATTATCAACCTGTGTTCCAGTCAGCTTAACTAAATCAGCAAGATTCATATCTTGTAAATTACTGATTTTAGCTTTATCAATTGTTTGCTCACCCAGCACTGCGTGAGAAAAAGTAAGCAGTTTATCTGTTTGATAAACTAATTCAACCTCTAAAATATCGCCATTACTAAATTGTAGCGGCTGGGCAGAAATCGCCGAAGAGGCTAACAAAACACTTAAAAAAAGCGTATTTTTTTTGTTGATCATAAAAATTAAGAGAAGTTATTGTTTGAACTATGTAAAAAATCACCTGATTACGTCTAATACCAATCCCAATAAATAATCAGCCGTCATTCCCGAAATCTTTAATCGGGAATCCATGCACACATTATAGATTCCTGCTAAAGCTTGTGCTCACGTTTGACTGGGTAGCATATAGGAATGACGATTTATCTTAATTATATGAGTTTAAGTATAAATCTATTAGGCTTGGTATAACATTCAGCCTATAAGAAAAATATCTTGTAGCCCATTATGGAGCTTGCGGAATACGGGAAATTCGAAACACGAATGATATAGCAATGCCCACTTTTTTAGCAATGGCGGACTAAAGTCCGCCCTACCACCCAACCCTCTCCAGCAAGAGAGGGCTTAAGTCAATCTACCATCCCACACAAGAAAAGCATCTAAATATTGGCAAAAAAATGGGGCGTTAAAAGCCAAGACCCAATGCGACACCATATTGAAGATCATTTTTATTTTTCTCTATCACCTGTGTCATATCATATTCATTGTGTATATTGAATTTAATCGCTAAACCTTTAAAAAAGTCTAAATCATGCTGCCACGCTATATTCGTCACGTTTCTGATCTTGCCATCATCTGTTACTCGGGAATAAATATAATTTGATAGAGTAAATAATTGCCCTTCTGATATATTCCAAAGTAAATCAGCACCCGCCATTACTTCAAAATTTTGAGTACTATCTCTGTCTGTATAAATGACAGGGTCTGTACCTACGACTTCTTCATTACCACCAAATTCAAAAACACCTGTTCCCCCTATTCTTCCGGATAATGTCCAATCATCATTTTTAATAAACTGATATCCTGGACCAACACTTAACTGGAGGCGGTTCCTCCAATCTTTATTTTCATCCCAATCATAGATTACAGCGGCAGAAGCAAACCAATTCGTATCTTTAAAAAACCAATCTTTAAGCAAACTGGCATTGGCTTTATTTGTTGTTGACTCACTATCTTGTGAATTAGTTAAGTAATAACTTTTAAAGTCCCACTTATCTTCATCATCTTCATATCCCGCAGTAAAGCCGGCTCGGAAATTGAAATTTTCAGAGGGCCCCGATGAACCGTTCATCCCTAAATCAAAACTACTATCCCAACCCCTAAACCACCCTGTCCCCATAAAGCCAACATTGGGCTGTTCGCCGTTTGCAAGCTTAAGATTATCTTCAGCCACTACGACTTGTTGCTCAGCAATATTAACGTTTTCCTCAGCAACTTCAACTGTGGCGTCAGCGTCAAAAAGCCCTAGCTCTTCAGCCATGCTTTTTTCCCCTACTTGCGCAACCTCTGCCTTAGCAAGATCAACCTTAGATTGAGCATCTAAGAGCTGTGCTTCAGCCACGATGACATCTTTAGTTACTTTAAGTTCATTCTCAGCAGCCTTAATTTCTTCTGCCGCCGTTGTGAAATTCTTTCCTGCTAAAATAAGTTTCTCTTCTGCATCAGCACGATTAGTCGCTGTCGCCTTATCCACCGATTCTTTAGCCGCTAAAAGTTCTGATTCAGCAACGCTAGCTTTATCTTTAGCATATATAACTTTTTCTTCAGCCAATTTTACTTTTTTATGATCATTAAGCTCTGCTTCAGTTAGCTTTTTTAAGCTTTCAAGATTTATAGTTTGTAAATTGCTAATGTTTGCTTTATCAACAGTTTGCTCACCCAATACAGAGTCAAAAAAGGTAAGTGTCTTATCTGTTTGATAAACCAATTCAACTTCTAAAGTATTGCCATTAGTCAATTGTATAGGCTGTGCAAAAGACACTGTAGAGACTAGCAAAGCACTACAGAAAAACGTGAGTTGTTTGTTATTCATAGGGGGTTATAAGATGTCAAAAAATTACTGTTCGCCCTGCGTAGAAAAACTAGAATGACTTAATACACGCTCTGCCAAACGTGAAAAAGGCATACTTTGTATCCATACAGAACCCGTTCCTTTTAAAGTCGCTAAAACCATGCCTTCGCCGCCGAAGAACATGCTTTTTAATCCGCCACTTAACTGTATATCATAGTCAATATCACCACTGAAACCGACTAAACACCCAGTATCTAAGCGCAGAGTTTCATTATTTAATTGTTTGCGTATCACCGTACCTCCAGCATGTACAAAAGCCATACCATCGCCACGTAAGCGCTGCAAAATAAAGCCTTCGCCGCCGAAAAAACCGCTACCTAAGCGTTTCTGAAAGGCAATATCCACTTGCGTCCCTAAAGCGGCAGCAAGGAAAGCATCTTTTTGACAGATAACTTCTTCACCCAGCTCAGCTAAATTTAAAGGAATAATGGAACCTGGATACGGCGCTGAAAAAGCCACTTTGCGCTTTTGGCTACCTTCATTACTAAAATGAGTTAGAAACACCGACTCACCCGTTAGCATGCGCTTGCCCATGCCCAACAAAGATCCCATTAAACCTTGAGCTGAGCCATCACCCATTTTGGCTTCAAAAGCAATATCTTGCTCTAAGTAGGTCATCGCGCCTGCTTCGGCAATCACTGTTTCATTTGGATCCAGTTCTACTTCGACCATTTGTATATCGTGGCCAATAATTTCGTAATCAAGTTCGTGACAACGCATGGGGTTAATCCTTTGTGACTAATAATTCGATTAAGATTTGCTCATAAATCTTAGTTAAGATTTCCAGATCTTCAAGCCCAACATTTTCATTAAGCTTATGAATACTTTCATTCAGTGGCCCCAACTCGATCACCTCAGCACCTGTCGGCGCAATAAATCGACCATCAGACGTACCGCCGCCGGTATCATCCAGCGTGTCATATCCCGTTACTTTTTTAACAGCAGCATGCGTTGCTTCGATTAACGCGCCACCTTCTGTCAGGAATGGATTGCCCGATAAGCGCCAGGTAATATCATAATCAAAATCAAATTGATCAAAGATAGCATGTACACGCTGCTTAATCGTTGCTTCATCTAATTCAGTACAAAAACGTAAATTAAATTGCAGCTCCAGCTCACCGGGAATAATATTTTCCGCACCCGTACCACTATTTATATTAGACACTTGTAAACTAGTCGGCGGGAAAAAAGCATTTCCCTTATCCCATACTTCATCCGTTAATGCTTTTAGTGCAGGCGCGAAGCTATGAATCGGATTGCTTGCAATTTCAGGGTAGGCAACATGCCCTTGTATGCCTTTAACTTGCAGCTTGGCACACAAAGAACCGCGCCTACCGACACGAATGACATCAGCGATTTTCTTATCACTTGAAGGCTCACCAACCAAACACCAATCGATTTTCTCATTCCGCTGCTCTAAAACTTCGACAACTTTAACCACACCATTAGTCGCTGGCCCTTCTTCATCGCTAGTGATCATCATGGCTATGGTGCCATTATGCTCTGGATACTGAGCTATAAAACGCTCTAGTGCCGTCACAAAACAAGCAATACCCCCTTTCATATCGGCTGCGCCACGACCATATAGGCGACCATCACGAATAGTCGGCTCAAATGGTGGTGAATCCCAGCGCTCTAGTGGCCCTGTAGGTACGACATCGGTATGCCCTAAAAAAACAAATAAAGGTTTTGCTTCACCACGCTTTAGCCACAGATTTTTAGTGTCATTAAAATCCAGTTGCTCAGCCTTAAAACCTATTGTCTCTAAACGCTGAGTTAATAAATCTTGGCAACCTGCATCTTCAGGCGTAACCGAAGCGCGACTAATAAGGTCTTTCAGTAAATCTAAAGTTTCGCTCATAATAAAGTTTGATAATTCTCTGCGTTAAAACCAATAAACAGTTGCTCGCCAGCCACTAAAACCGGACGTTTAATTAAAGTAAGATTCGCTAACATCAATACTGCTGCTTTTTCAGCGTTTAAATCTATTTTTTGCGCCTCATCCACTTGCCGCCAACTAGTGCTACGTTTATTGAGTACACTTTCCCAGCCTGCGCGCTCAATAAATATCTGTAGTTGCTCGGGCGTTAAACCATCAACACGAAAATCATGAAATTGATATTCAACGTTGTGTTTATCTAACCACTGACGAGATTTTTTCACGCTATCGCAATTTTTTATACCGTACAAAATACAGGGGCTCTTTTCAGTCATCAGAATATTAAATCCGCTAGGTCAATTACACAACTTTAGTAGGGCGGCGTTTCAGCCCGCTTATTAAACACAAGTATCCACACTAGAAAAGGCTATAGGTACCTCTGCATATAAAAAGGCGGGCTAAAGCACCGCCCTACGCTTTACAGAGGATGCGTCAACAACTCATCCAATGCCGGTAATTCTTTATCTTGTTTACGACAAGATTTATAGAACTCAATAAATTCCATAAAGGCTTGCTCTAAATCATCTAAAATCCCTTCTTCATTTTCACGCTCTTCGGGCAAAACATCAGAAGATTCTAGGTAATCTTTTTGCAATGCAATCTCAGCATCGATAGAAAGAATGGCGTAAATAATGGCGTTGCTGGATAGTGAGTCTGACATAAGGGGTTTCCTAAAAATAAAAAAAGCCGAACTAACGATAAGTCAGTTCGACATTAATAAACCGTAGGTTGGGTTAGCTTATCAAGCGAAGTGTAGATAAGCTAACCCAACACAACTCACACATATGTCGGATTACGTTTTTATTGCTCCGCAAAAAAAATCTAACCCAACCTACGCATTTAAAACTTAATCACGTAATAATTCGTTAATACCTGTTTTGCTACGTGTTTTTTCATCTGCATGCTTAATAATAACCGCACAATACAAGCTATGCGTACCGTCTTTTGATGGCAGGTTACCAGAAACAACCACAGACCCCGCAGGAACACGGCCATAAGTGATTTCACCGGTCATACGGTTAAAGATTTTAGTACTTTGACCAATATAAACACCCATAGAAATAACAGAACCTTCTTCAACTACCACGCCTTCTACGATCTCAGAACGCGCGCCGATGAAACAGTTATCTTCAATAATAGTAGGGCCAGCTTGTAATGGCTCTAAAACACCACCGATACCTACACCACCTGATAAATGCACGTTTTTACCAATTTGCGCGCAAGAACCAACCGTTACCCATGTATCAACCATTGTGCCTTCACCGACATAAGCACCGATATTGACATAAGATGGCATTAAAATCGCGCCTGGAGCTACATAAGAACCATGACGAGCAACAGCATTAGGCACAACACGCACACCCGCTTCAGCGAAATCTTCTGGTGTATAAGAAGCAAATTTAGTTTCTACTTTATCGTAATAACGAGAAGCACCGCCGTCCATTACGCGGTTTTCATTAATTCTAAACGACAATAAAACCGCTTTTTTCAACCACTGATTAACCACCCACTCGCCACTTGCTTTATCAGCAACACGCGCTTTTCCAGAATCTAATAAGTTAATTGATTCTTTAACAGCATTACGTACTTCATCAGAAACCGTAGTCGGTGAAATTTCAGCACGATTTTCAAAAGCTTCGTTAATAATTTTTTCTAGTTCGTTCATAGTGTCTTTTCGTTTAAAGAGTTAATAAAATTTTTAATACGTTGCGCAGCTTCGATACACTCGTCAACAGAGGCAACTAAAGCCATGCGTACATGATTTTTACCTGGATTAATACCATCCACTTCGCGCGATAAATAACTACCAGGCAAAACAGTGACATTTTCTTGAGCAAATAATTGTTGAGCAAACTCAGCATCGTCAATGCTAGTTTTCATCCATAAATAAAAGCTTGCAGGCGGCTGTTTAACCATACATACCTCAGCTAATATTTCCGTGACTGCGGCAAATTTTTCACGGTAAAACTGCCTATTTTCTAGTACATGCTGCTCATCTTGCCAGCCAGCAATGCTTGCATATTGAGTAGGCATTGGCATCGCGCAGCCGTGATAAGTCCTATATTTAAAAAATTGGCCTAATATTTCTGCATCCCCGGCAACAAATCCCGAACGTAAACCTGGTGCATTAGAGCGCTTAGATAAACTATGGAAAATCACACAATTTTTAAAGCTTGTATTACCCATTGCATAAGCAGACTGCAATAAACCCTGAGGCGGGTTCGCTTCATCTTCATAAATTTCGCTATAACACTCATCAGAAGCAATCACGAAATCATATTTTAAAGCAAGATTAATCAATTTTTCATGGGTTGCCTGATCAATCACTGCGCCAGTCGGATTGCCCGGTGAGCAAATATACAATAACTGACAACGCTGCCAGACATCTTCTGCTACTTCATCAAAATCCGGTAAATACTGATTTTCTTCTAGCGTATTCAAATAATACGGCTTAGCACCAGCCAATAAAGCCGCGCCTTCATAAATCTGATAAAACGGATTAGGCATTAAGACCAATGCGTTTGCACTACCATCGACAATACATTGCGCAAAAGCGAATAAAGCTTCACGCGTACCATTTACCGGTAAAATTTGCGTTTCGGCATTCAAAGCTTCATTAGCAATATCAAAGCGCTGGGCAATCCACTGCTTAATCGTTGCTCTTAATTCAGGCAGGCCCTTAGTCGTCGGATAGTTACCTAAAGTATCGATATTACCTAATATCGCAGCCTTAATAAACGCTGGCGTCTCGTGCTTAGGCTCACCAATAGATAAAGCAATATGTGCTTTATCAGCAGGCGGCGTAATCCCGCTTTTTAATTGCGCTAACTTCTCAAAAGGATAAGGATGTAATTGCGGTAAATAAGGATTCATGCAAAGGGCTTTAGTCATTTAATTAGCTGCGTATTCTATCATGAGCCTGTGCTTTTTTAAAAAACCACTCAACGAAATCTGAAAGACGCTAAAATAATCGTTTTTGCTACTATCAAACACATTCAATGCGCGCACGTTTTTTCTTCCTATTTCTCACAGTTTTCAGCTTAAATTTAGCTGTTTCCACTACACTATTTGCTCATGCTGGCGTTGACCATGGTGACAATTGCTTTGTCGACATTGGCGGTTTTACATTACGTTTAGGCGGTTTTCAAGCAGAAGACAAAATAGGTGGGGGCAAGCATTTCTGTCACATACTTCCCGCAACCGGCACTGTTATTTTTACTTTTGAAGAGGATGTTGTCGCACAACTCAATAAAAAAATGAACTTAAAGTTTTTAGCGGCTGACTCTTATGCAGACCTGATCTTTAATTATTCTACTGCCTTTAATCAAACCTTAGCCCAAGTGTCAGATGCAGCGGCCATTCAATATGACTTTCCAAAAGCAGGTATCTACGCACTAGAAGTTACATTAGATTCAGATGAACTAGAACCCAGCGCCAACAACACACAACGCTTTCTATTTTTAGTCGGCTTCCCCATCATTAAAATGCTGGTATTTACTGCTTTGGGATTTTTATTGATGCTCGGATTTGTATTACTCAGTCAGCTAAAATCAGGCGTGAAACCTAGAAATTTATAGCTGCACATTATTCGCCGCTGCGGATGGGCAGCTCTCTGTTACCAGACAAACAATATGCCGGAAAACGCTACGCTATTCCAGCCTACGCATCCGGCTTACGAGTTAGTCCACATTAGAGTCTTGCGATGGTTTTCTGCGCGTTTTCATTAAATAATCAAACAAGGGAAATGTAACACACCAATTCGCATTGGAATCAAACAAGTGATGTTCATAATGCCAAGGCAAATAAGTTTTCGCCCAGCGACGACTTAAATGCGCTTGGCGGTGCACTATATAATAGATAATAATCGATAGGTATATAGCACAAGCATAGCCATTCACCCACCAGAAAAACGGGGCATTCAAAAGTAAGATACCGAACAAAGTCAGCCATTCTTTGGCTTGAGTATTCCAGAGCCTAGGCCATTTCTGATAACCTGGATCTAGCATATCCAATTGCCGCGCCACATAATGGTGCTCCTGCCAATGATAAGCCCAAAAACTATCTGGATGCTTTCCCAAGTAATGCAATATATAGCGATGTACAAACCACTCGCCGGCATTTGCAACCATCAAGCCTAAGAAAAATTGCAGCGCCCAGATCATCGTACTGTTTTAAAAAGTATACGGATGAGCAGCGACAAAACCATGTACTTTAGCTTTCGGATTAAACTCCGGAACTTGCCACTCTTGAGTTTCCTGCCCACTTAAAAAACCAGCCAACCACAGCGCCTGCTTCCGAATCGGTAAAACATAGGCATATAATTTATTATCTGGTAACTCAGCAACATCGCCTAGAGCGTAAATATGCTCATCACTGGTTTGTAAATAATGATTTACCCGTATGCCCCGATTAGTTTCAAGACCTGCATCTTTGGCTAATTCAATCCTAGGTTTAAATCCGCAAGCAACAATGACTTTATTAAACCTAAAGTGATTGCCAGCAACCCCAATACAAACCTTTTCCTGTACTGGCGTAATGCTTTCTATCAGTTGATTGAATTTAACGTCAACCTCTTGATCTTGCATCACAGAAAGTAGCGTTACAGAATCTTCTTCTATGAGTTGCCGCTCCATTAACCGATCCATAGCGTGAAATATACTGACCTTATCTCCCGTAACAGCAAGATCAGAAGCGATTTCACAACCAATTAAGCCGCCGCCAATAATCGCCCATTCAGGTACTTGTTTATTTTGTAAGATAGTTGCACGAGCAGCACGTAATTGAATTAAATCACTCAAACTATTAAACAAGCAAAAGTGCTCTTGATAAGGTAAAAAAGGAGGTGGAATAAAAGCGGAAGAGCCCGTTGCAATAATCAGCTTATCGTAGCTAAAGGTTTTATTGGCCTGCTGATCTGAGACAGAAACACAGCGTTTATCTCGGTCAATCGCTGAGACGGTGATATTTTCAATGACCTGAATATTCTGTTCTCGCAAGGCATTAAAAGGCTTGATAATAATAGCTGTCTCGATCTCTTCATTGGAAAAACCTCGCGAGAGCATAGGCCGAGAATAATAACCATGAGTTTCGGTTGTGAGTAGGGTTATATTTGCATCAGATAACTGCCGAAGCTTTTCAGCAAATGTAACGCCAGCAATACCTGAGCCAATAATAATGATATTCATGAAACCTCCTTTATGGAACATAACTTGAATGTGCTTATTTTTTAACCTTAACGCTTTACTTAAATTACAATATTATTTTCAATAACAAATCAAAATCACTTTATCTAATTTGCCACTTTATCAGCTTAGGGTGGGCAACTTTCTTTTGCCCACCAAATAATGAAAAATAAGGTTTTTTCATTATTGAGCCACAAAAAAACAGATATTATGTTTGAAATAGTAGTTAAAAGCCCTGTCTATCCTACAGAGCTTTTAACTACCATCTGCAACATGTTGTGAATACCCCATGATTCGCGCAGAAAGTTTAAATAGTTCTTTTGCTGATATTTGATTCTTTTCAGAAATATTAAAAATCTCCTCTACCTTGCCTTCTCTTCCAGAACCTGGATCTGGATAACGACCAGCCCATAACACAAAATGACTAAGCACTCGTAAAATTGCTTTATCTTTTGTGTCTAAATCTGGAATAAACTCACTGAGTTTTTCTAGATTATGGTGTTTATGGTTCTTTTCTTCTTCACTATATACTTCAATACCATTTTTCATTATTAACATAGCTTTTAAACAAATTTCCAAACTGTACCCAACTAGCATCAGCCCAACAGCACAATACTGACAATCACAAACTCCTTTTGTATAAATGGGTAAATGGTCTAAATTCGGTGTGCTTTGTATTATGACCAGTGCAGCTTCTGACATGGCATGAGCTTGCGAAAGCCATAAAACAGGTGATTTTAAATCCTCTTTAGTTGGCCTCTTTGTAATATCAACTGGAAATCCTGCAAGCGTCTTCGCCATTCCCCACTTATGCCAAGCTAGAGCACTATACCCAAATGGATCTTTATCGAAATCATCACGGTTGGGTAATATATGTTTCTCGAAATCAATCATATCTATGACATATCATTTTGTTGTAGCACGTAGGGTGGAATAGCGTTAGCGTTTTCCACCATCGAAAGCAACCCAAGCCATCAGCGGCAAACAATATGCCGGAAAACGCTACGCTATTCCAGCCTACGCATCCGGCTTACGAGTTATTGGCTCTTCCTATTTTCAATAATCTGCATACCCACAGGGGAATTTATAGGAATCACAGAATTACCATTACATAATTTGCACGCTTTATACCGGCTAGTAAGTCGCCATATAGAATAAATTAATCCTGGTATTAAAAAACAAAGCCACAAAACTATTTCAATAATAATACTTCCTTTAGTTTCTGTCTTAGGGTCTCCAATATTGCCGCATTGAGTGCATATATATCCCCCCTTTACTGGACTTGCTTTTTTCTGCTCCACTTGCAAAGCACCCTGCTCTTCAACCCCAACAACCAACATGCCATCATCTTTGCATTCATTAATAGCTTGCTGCCTGTCCTTGGCTTCAATCTCTATGGTGATTATTTTACCTTTTTTGTTTCTCACCTTAACAATAAACGTTTTCATCCTGCTCCCTTAGCCCATAAAAACGTTGATATTATCAGTCTATCCTTATTAATCAACCTGCAGCGTGACCATAATCTGCAATTCCCTGTTTAATTTGCTGGTATGCTGAATATTATTGCCGCGTACAATTCGTCGATCAAGCAGCACAAGGGTGGAATAGCGCTAGCGTTTTCCACCATCGAAAGCAACCTAAGCCATCAGTGACAACAATATATCGGAAAACACTACGCTATTCCAGCCTACGCATCCGGTTTCCCAGTTATTAGGTGGAACTTAAAATTTAACGAAAAACACTCTGTTGTAATTCCTTAGACTTACTACGATTACCTTCAACAACAATGGTTTGTGGAACAATAATCCCAGTAGGGAACAATAATATATAGAAAAAACCTGAGATTGCATCTTCTATTGAATCTTCGGTATAAACACGCACTTCAACCAGCTTTTCACGCGCGATAATTTCCTCAACATTATCACTCGGTGTTAATGGGAAAACACCCCATAAGGCATACCACTTCTGATAGCGCACTGTTACTTCTACAGGTGTTCCAGCAGGCAATATTTGTACATCCTGTCCAGAAGGGGCATTAATCGGCACTGAAAAACAAGCCGATAAGGACAATAAAGATAATATCAAAAAGCTACGCACTATCATGACTTTGGCTCCTCGACTGATTCAATCACAGTCTTAGCACTTGCATTACCTTCTACAACTAAAGTTCGCCTAACAATACTGACAAAACTGGTCACAATTAAGAGGATATTATCGGTCATTGTTTGTACTGTATAAGCACGTACTTCTGTTAACTTATATTTTTCAATATCTGATTTGATACTGTTATCCGATATAGCCTTGCCCCCCCACAGCCAAAACCAAACAGTTCTCTCCACTCTAATCTCAGCTGACTCTTCTTGAGATAACAACCTAACCTGCTGCCCTTCTGGGACTTCTAAGCGCACAGTGCCGCAACTAAATAACAATAAAGCTGCACATAAAACGACTATAAACCTTAACTTTATATTTAACATAAAAAATCCAATAGCTAATTAATCGTATGCGAAATAACGCGCTTGGCCTGAATCACCAAAATCAACTAATACAGTAGTCTTTTGCGTATTGAACCATCGTGCAGTCTGTTTATTTAACTCCACTTTAACAACCGGAAAAATAGGTACGGCATTGTGCATCCAAACATATCCTTGCATTTGTCCAAGCAATAAAGATAAAGTTATAGGAACTTCATTAACTTCAGCAAGCTGACCTACTGGCACACTAACATCTCTTTGCACACCTTCACGCACCGAATAAGACAGTAAGTTTAACCATAGCTGTATTTGCTCATACTGCTCCTCTGCCTGATCTTGCATTGCTAATGCATCAGTCAGTAGGACAATTGCTTGTTTCTGAGGCAATTTTAATGCTCTAACAGAATATTTAACTTGCTGATCACTTGTCTGCTCGGTAATTAATGCCGCAAATTGTCGCTCTTCATTATTTGCAACTACACTGAATTCCACCCAAAAGTCATTTCCTTCTTTTGCTGCGATAACTATTTTCAGAAGCCCTTTATCTACAGTGGAATCAAATAAGTGAAAAACACCGTCACGCGTAATTGATCGGGTTTTATATAAGCTCCACTGCCCTACTTTCCAAGTCTGTAATACTTCACCTTTAAAATGGCTCTCTAATTTACTTGTTTCATGCACTTGCTCAACATAAGCCTGAGTTGTTAACGGTAGATGACTACACCCCATAAAATTTAGAACAGCAAAAAACAAAAAAACCTTAACCTGCTTACTCACGTAAATACTCTCCTTTGAATTCTAAAATCATTCTATTCCTCTAAGCTGAACAGCCACTTTATCTGCTAATATTGCAACAGCCGCACTTTGGGCTTCGACTCGCGCCTGAAAATTATCCGCCTTTATTATGACGGTAATTGTATCGGGACTAAAAAATAAAATCTTATTGCCGAGACCATTTAGTATAGTCCAATTAAGTTGCAAAATAGCTTGCTGCTGTGCATCCGTATCAAAACGACTGATATCAATAGCTAACTGATAATCAAACACCATTGCACTGAAAGTTTTTTTGCTTAGTACTTTTGCTGGCGCTAAACGCATTTCCAGATTCTCTCTAAAAACACGCTCAAAAGAAATGTTTAACGGCTCCCCCCAGCGCTGAAATTGCTCTACATCCAAGGTCACAGAATCTTTGCGTAGCACCATTTGCGGACGATCCAAATAATCTGGAAAATCTACCGACTGCAAATAAATACTAATGGGCTTTTGAGCAACTAACTTATCCTGAACCGGCTCAATGGCTTTTAGCAAATATATATTAGACTTTGGACTTACGCTACAAGCGGATAAAGCCAGTAACACACTGATTATTTCAATAACTCGTAATCGCATAACTTAATCCTTTTTACCTTGTAGTAATGCTTCTGGGTGCTGCTCTAAATAGTCTGTTAATAAACGTAAAGATTTTGCCGATCGCCGAATTTCATCCAAAGTACGATTGAGATTTTGCTGTAATGGCGCATCTTCATGTAACAAGCCATCAGCACTCTTCGCACTACTTTGAATACTCAATAAGGTTTGATTCGTGTTCGCTAATGATTCTCTTACTTCAAGCAGAAGAGGATCAACTGCGCCTTCTAGCTTGCGCATAAGTTGACTACTACGTTGCAACGTTTTCTCTGCATTGAGTGCAATTGCTTTAGCGTGTGGTTTAACTGACTTGAGTATCTCGTGCAACTCCGCTAATGAGGATGATAAATTCCTAATCGCCTGCTTAGTCTCTTCAGAACCAGTTATTTGCTTAATATTTTTAACGGCTATCAATAATTCAGAGAACAGCTCTTTAAAAGGAATGGTCTGAATATCTTGCATGACATCAGCAATACTATTTTGTACTTGCACACTACTCGAAGCAATGGCAGGCAATTCGGCATAATCTTTATTTAAACCCGTTAAAATCACAGGCGTATCTGGCTGTAGCAAGGACTGCACATATAATTGTCCAGTCACTAAACTGGTGTATTGCAACTGCATACGCAAACCGTTTTTGATTAACCGCTCCAAGAACATTTTCTTATCGCCAGGCTCTTTAAACAGCAAAATCTGCTGACATTTCGCATGATCTATTTCAATAAATACGGGGGTTAATATTTGCTTGGTTTCTGGATGGAGTTGCACTTGAATATCGGTTACTTTACCAATAGGCACGCCTTGCATTTTCACTAAAGCACCTACATTCAAGCCATTGACTGATTCATTAAAATAAATCACAAACTCGGATTTTTCAGTAAACCACTTACCACTGGTAAACACGGTGATACCTAATAAGGCGATAAATACCGCCCCTAGAACAAAAACCCCAATAACCGTTGGATTTGCTTGTTTACTCATTGATTCCTCGACTTAAAAATTGTTGCACAGTAGGATTAGGGCAGTTTTGCAATAAATCGTTTGGCGCGCCTTGAGCAATTAAGGTTTTACTCATACCATCAAGAAAGATAGCATCGGTACCAATCGCAAATAAGCTAGGCAAATCATGCGTAACGACAACAATAGTTGTCCCCAAACTAGCTTGTATACTCAAAATTAAATCATCTAATAATTTAGCACTGACGGGGTCTAACCCTGCGGAAGGCTCGTCAAAAAATAAAATTTCAGGATCTAAAGCTAAAGCCCGCGCAAGCCCTGCCCTTTTTTTCATACCCCCGCTAATTTCTGAGGGGTAATATTCCTCAAAACCCACCAAACCCACTAAGGCTAATTTAAAATAAGCCAGTCCCTGAATCTCATGGTCACTTAAATCGGTATATTCTTTTAAGGGCAAAGCAATATTTTCAACCAAAGTTAAAGAGCTCCATAATGCACCGCTCTGATACATAACGCCATTGCTACGCATAATTTTCTTGCGCTCTACCTCAGAAATAGCCCATAAATTTGCATCCTGATAATAAATCTCACCTTGAGCTGGCTTTTTTAAACCCAAAAGATGTCGAAGCAAAGTACTTTTGCCACAGCCATTACCACCCATCACAATAAAAATATCGCCTTTGTGGATCTTAAAATTAAGCTGCTGCTGGATTACAAAATCATCATAAGCCATAGTCAAATCATTTACCGCTATATGCACTTCCTTCATATTAAAAACCTATGATTTGATAAACCACAGTCAATATTGCATCAGCTACGACAATACTAACAATACCCGCTACTACAGCTGCGGTAGCGGCATCACCAACAGAAGATGAGCTTCGTCCACACTGCATACCACTTAAACAACCCGATAAAGCGACTAACACACCAAAAACACTACTTTTAATCAATCCTGTTAAGAAATCGTTTAAATCTAAGGCAGATTTGGTTTGGATTAAATACTCGACCACCGTAAGGTCTAGCAAAGACACACTGACCATTAAGCCACCTAAAATACCCATAAAATCGGCATATAAGCATAAGAGTGGCAACATAATAATCAGCGCTAACATACGCGGTAAGACCAGAAAATCTATCGGCGAAATACCTAAAGTTTCCAGCGCATCAATTTCCTCATTAACCTGCATAGAGCCTAACTGTGAAGCAAAAGCAGCACCAGTCCTTCCGGCCATAATAATCGCCGTCATCATCGCGCCCATTTCCCTAGACATGCCTAAACCGACTAAGTTGGCGACATAAATTTGCGCGCCAAAAATCTTTAATTGCATCGCACCAACAAAAGCGAGAATCAGCCCGACCAATAAACTAATCAAAGTAACAATAGCTAAAGCGCCAGGGCCGCATTCCTGCATAATAAGCCACAAATCTTGCTGTCGAAAGCAAGCTTTGCCACGCATTAAGCGCAAAGCACTTAAACAAACATCGCCGACAAAAGAGAGCATCTTTTGCGATTCGCTATAAAAAAGCAGAGTAGCTAAGCCTAAGCGAGCAACAAATGAACTCTCTTGTTGCGCCTTATTGCCACTTTCGCGCACGGGAAATACAGACGCTTGCTTTAACAAGCCTTGTGCAGCTGCAGGTAATGCGGTCATATTTAAAAGGATAGCCTGCTTATGACAGTATTTCTCAAGTTCAAATAAAAATAAAACCAAGCGACTATCCCAGCGCCCTAACTGTTCACTATTTAAACTGAGCTGCGTGCAGTTTTGCTGATGCAATTGCTGTTTTACGCTCTCAATATCAGGCACGACATTGCCAATCAGCCAATCGCCTTGCAACTCAGCTTCAGCAATATTTTGCTCGCCCATCAATAACTTAAACTGACATTTTTTCAATGCTAATCCTACCAATAAGCAACAGGCACTGAAGAGTGCCATTCATGTATTTTTTAAATTACCATATCACAGCCAAACACATACAAATAAAAACGATATCTACGGTATAATCAAACGCATTTTAACCCTATAACACCTCAGAGCTTTATGGATTATTTATTAGCTAATACCCCTTTAGAATCGTTAGAAACGGAATGTCTGATTGTTGCTGTATACGAAGATAAGCAACTCAGCAGCGAAGCCAATCATTTAGATACACTGACGAATGGCTTAATTACGAGCGTTGTAGGACGTGGCGACATTAAAGGTAAAGTCGCAGACACTTTGTTAATCAATTACTTACCACATGCCAACATCAAGCGCGCCTTGTTGGTTGGTTTAGGTAAAGCAGATAAAGTAACAGCGAAAGATTACCGTAAAGCCCTAACTGCCACTGCAAATACATTAAAAGCTACGCAAATCAGCAGTGCCGTCTGTTGTTTAGCAGAAAATGACGTACAAGATCAAAACAGCACATGGAAAGCGCGCCAAATCATTGAAGCAGTTGATGCGGTTTTCTATCAATTTAATGAATGCAAAAGCAAACCGGCTGATAAGTATGCGTTAGCGCAATTTAGCTTGCATGCCCTCACTGAAACATCTGAGATTCATATCGGTATCGCTCAAGGCCAAGCCATTGCTCAAGGTGTTGCCTTAGCAAAACATGTGTCTGATTTACCTGGCAATTATTGCACGCCGACGTATCTTGCTGAGCAAGCTGTCGCTATCGCAAAGAAACATGACAAGCTAAACGCGCATATTTTAGAAGAAGCGGATATGCAAGAACTTGGTATGGGTTCTTTCCTCTCGGTAAGCCGTGGCAGTCGTCAACCAGCTAAACTTATTACTCTAGAATATAAAGGCGCAGCAAATGACGTCAAACCAATTGTTTTTGTCGGTAAAGGCTTAACCTTTGATGCCGGTGGTATTTCATTAAAACCAAGCTCGGGCATGGATGAAATGAAATACGATATGTGTGGTAGTGCCGCTGTTTTAGGTACTTTGCAAGCCGCTGCAGAACTACAGTTACCGTTAAATATCGTGGGTATTATTCCATCTTCAGAAAATATGCCGGATGGCGATGCTAATAAGCCAGGTGACATTGTTACTAGCATGGCGGGATTGACGATCGAAATCCTAAACACTGATGCGGAAGGTCGCTTGCTGCTTTGTGATGCCCTGACTTATGCAAAAAAATACAACCCTGATGTGGTTATTGATATGGCAACCTTAACCGGCGCTTGTTTAGTCGCTTTAGGCCGCGTACCCAGTGGTTTATTAGGGAACGATGACAAACTGTGCAACGATTTATTTAATGCGAGTGAGTCTTCACTTGATAGCGTATGGCGCTTGCCGCTTTGGGACGAATATCAAGATCAATTGAAGTCTAATTTTGCGGATATTGCCAATATTGGTGGTCGTGATGCCGGTACTATTACTGCGGCATGTTTCCTATCACGCTTCACTGAAGACTATCAGTGGGCGCATTTGGATATCGCTGGCACTGCATGGAAGTCAGGTGATGCCAAAGGCGCAACCGGTCGTCCTGTGCCGTTATTAGTGCAATATTTATTAAACCGTGTAAATGCTGCCTAAGGTTAATTTCTATGTCTTGTCGTCCCAGTCCGAACAGGAGCGACAACTATTTGCTTGTAAATTAGCCGAGAAAGCGTTTCGTCTCGGCTTTAAAGCCTATATCTTGACTGATACACGACAACAAGCACAGCAATTAGACACCTTACTCTGGACTTTTCGTGCCAACAGTTTTGTACCCCACGAAATTTATCAGGATGACTTACCCAGCCTTGCGAATGCCGTTATAATTGGCACTCAGCAAGCACCTGAAGCCTGGCAACATACACTGATTAATTTATCGACTTATTGCCCAGAACAGATCCATCAATCAGAACAGATTTTTGAACTGTTAGATAATGATGAAACGCACAAACAAGCCGGCCGCAAACGTTATCGTTTGTACCAGCAACAAGGCATAACACCGAATACTCATAAAATGTAACGTCAATGCGTAGGTTGGATTAGCTTATCTAGCGAAGCGTAGATAACGTTATCCGGCACTATTTATTAATAAAGGCTATTGTCGGATAACGTTTTTTATTGCTGTGCAATAAAAATCTAATCCAACCTACATAACCCCTTACAACCCTATTTAAAAGTCGCACTCATGGATAAAACATACACCCCCACCGACATCGAACAACGCTGGTATAACACTTGGGAAGAGAAAGGTTATTTCTCTGCTAAACAAGAAGGTGAATCTTTTTGCATTATGATTCCACCGCCAAATGTCACGGGTAGTTTACACATGGGGCATGCTTTCCAAGATACGATTATGGATGCCCTCACCCGCTATCATCGCATGAAAGGTGAAAGTACCTTATGGCAACCCGGTACTGATCATGCGGGGATTGCTACACAAATGGTGGTTGAGCGTTTAATTAATAAAGAAGGTAAAACACGCCATGATTATGGCCGTGAAGAATTCATTAAGCGTATTTGGGAATGGAAAGAAGAATCCGGTGGCACGATCACCAAACAATTACGCCGCATGGGCGCATCTTTGGATTGGGAACGTGAACGCTTTACTATGGATGATGGACTGTCCGAAGCAGTTAAAGAAGTATTTGTTACCCTGCATGAAGAAGGCTTAATTTACCGTGGTAAACGCTTAGTTAACTGGGACCCTGTTTTACACACAGCAGTATCCGATTTAGAAGTATTATCCGAAGAAGAAAACGGATTTATGTGGCATATGCGTTATCCGTTGGCAAATGGCGAAGGTCATTTAGTTGTTGCTACTACGCGCCCAGAAACCATGCTCGGTGATGCTGCAGTTGCGATTCACCCTTCTGATGAACGCTATCAGCGCTTACTCGGTCAATTTATTAAATTGCCGTTATCTGGTCGCTTAATTCCTATTATTGCTGATGAATATGTGGATCCAGAATTCGGTACGGGTTGTGTGAAAATTACCCCTGCACATGATTTTAACGATTACGAGGTTTGGTCACGGCATAAAGAAATTAGTGCCATTCAAGATCAAGCGCACGGTGGTTTAATTAACCTGTTTACCGTGGATGCAGCTATTCGCGCTAATGAAGCAGAAGAAGGCGATTTAATTCCTGCTGCTTATATCGGTTTAGACCGTGTTGCTGCGCGAAAACAAATCGTTTCTGATTTAGACGCTTTAGGTTTACTGGATAAAATCGAAGACCATAAGTTGATGGTGCCACGTGGCGATCGTTCTGGCAGTATTATTGAGCCTCTATTAACAGACCAGTGGTACGTTAAAGTTGCACCTTTGGCTGAACCTGCAATTGAAGCCGTGAAAAGCGGTGAAATTCAATTTGTACCGGATAACTGGAAAAACACCTATTACGACTGGATGAATAATATCCAAGATTGGTGCATTTCTCGTCAAATCTGGTGGGGACATCGAATCCCAGCTTGGTATGATGAGCAAGATAATATTTATGTCGGTCGCTCAGAAGCTGAAGTGCGCGAAAAACATAATCTAGCCGCTGATTATCCATTACGCCAAGATGAAGATGTTTTAGATACTTGGTTCTCCTCTGCCTTATGGCCTTTTTCCACTTTAGGCTGGCCGGAAAAAACACCTGAATTAGCCCAACATTACCCAACCAGCGTTTTAGTCACTGGTTTTGATATTATTTTCTTCTGGGTTGCCCGCATGATTATGATGGGGCAAAAATTCATGGGCGAAGTACCGTTTAAAAAGATTTATATTCATGGTTTAGTGCGTGATGCCCAAGGCCAAAAAATGTCTAAATCAAAAGGCAATGTTTTAGATCCGATTGATTTGATTGATGGTATTAGCCTAGAAGATTTAGTCGCTAAACGAACAGGCGGCATGATGCAGCCACATTTAGCCGAGAAAATCGAAAAAGCGACACGCAAAGAATTCCCAGAAGGGATTCCTTCTTATGGAACTGACGCGCTACGTTTTACTTTTGCCTCATTAGCCTCAACAGGCCGTGATATTCGTTTAGATAGTGACCGCCTATATGGTTACCGTAATTTCTGTAATAAATTATGGAATGCGGCGCGCTTTGTTCTAATGAATACCGAAGAGCAAGATTGTGGTGTCAACGGCGGTAAACTTGAATACAGCGAAGCAGATAAATGGATTGTGTCGCGCTTAAACCAAGTGATTGCCTCTACGACGGATGCCATCGATAACTACCGTTTTGATCATGCAGCACAAGAAATCTATGAGTTCACTTGGAATGAATATTGCGATTGGTATTTAGAATTATCTAAAATTTCCCTGCAATCAGATAATGAAGCGCTACAACGCGGAACACGTCAAACGCTATTAACAGTATTAGAAACTGTTTTACGTCTTGCACATCCCATCATGCCGTTTATTACCGAAGAAATTTGGCAACGCGTTGCGCCATTAGCGGGCATTCAAGCGGAAACCATTATGTTGCAGCCTTACCCCGTATCAGACGACACACAAATTGATGCAGAAGCAGTGGATGCGATTGAATGGACTAAGCAGTTTATTTTAGGCGTACGTCGCATCCGTGGTGAAATGAATATTGCACCTGGCAAGCCTTTACCCGTGTTATTAGAAAATGTCACTGAAACCGATGAAAACCACTTGGCACAAGCGGCAATCTATTTACAGAAATTAGGTCGAATCGAATCCATTAAATGTTTAAAAGCAGATGAAATAGCACCTGAATCGGCTATTTCTCTGGTTAATGAATTACGTATTTTGATTCCAATGGCAGGTTTGATTGATAAAGAGGCAGAAATTGCACGCTTAGAAAAAGAAATTCTAAAATTGGAAAAAGATTTACCGCGTATCGAAGGAAAATTAAATAATCCAGGTTTTGTTAATAAAGCACCTGAAGCCGTGCTTAACAAAGAGAAAGAAAAATTAGCGGCATTGCGTTCATCACTAACTAATTTTAATGAGCAGTTAGTTAAAATTCGCGCGCTTTAATGAATCCTATCTTAATCCGCCATTAATGAACCCAGAACCTACAGGCCTAGCTGGCTGGACGCAAAGACTGCATGAGGAAGAGATGCCCATCTTTTCTAATACCTCATGTCAAATCCAGTCAGTTTTAGCAGACAATAGAAAAGGCGCTATGGATCTTGCATCGGTTATTATGCGAGATCCAAACTTAACCGCCAAACTGCTAAAAATGAGTAATAGCTCGTATTACAATCCGTCCAACCAAAAAATGGTAACGGTTTCACGTTCTATTGTTATTTTAGGTTCTACCGTGATAAGTGAGATCACCCTCGCCTGCTCATTTTTTGAAGCCGTTTTATCGCACAAAAACAAACATAAAGCCAACGAGGAAATAGCCAATGCAATCCACGCGGCCGTACAAGCGAAATCGCTGGCTATTTTAAGCAATGACAATTCCCCTGAAGAAGTCTTTATTGCAGCATTATTGCATCATCTTGGGGATATTGCTTTTTGGTGTTTCAGCGGCAAGCAAGGCGAATCGATATTAGCCCTAATACAAGCAGGAAAAATAAAAAAAGAAGCAGAACGTGAGGTACTCGGTTTTCACTTGAGCAGCCTGAGCATTGAACTCTGCCGGTCATTCCAGTTAAGTGGCTTAATAAAAGAGTCGATCAATAATATCAGCAATGATAGGACTAAATTAGTTACGCTAAGTCATGAAATCAGCCTGGCAAGCAAACAAGGCTGGGAATCAGAGAGCATGAATCAATGCCTAACTGAATTAACACAAATCAGCTCACTGCCAATTAAAACCTTAAAAGAAACACTGCAAAAAAACACCACAATAGCCGTTAAAATTGCCCAACAATTTGGCGCTCATGACGCATCTAATTTTATCCAAAGAAATGTTCACCGCAAGGAAAAGAGTACGTTAGAAAGCGCAAAAAAACCTGTACCAACAATTAATGAAAAACAGCTACAATTTCAGATATTACAAGATATTAGTAATTTACTCTGCGATAAAATTGAGCTAAATTTATTATTTAAAACAGTCGTTGAGGGAATTCATCGCAGCCTAGGCATGGATAGAAGCTGCTTTATGTTTGCAACGCCAAGCAAAGATAAACTTAATGAAAATTTTTCATTTGGCTGGAATAAAGAGGATATTGATCAAAAAATATCATTTACCTTATCTCCTAATCCACCCAATTTATTTTATAATGCTAGCCAATCAAATCAAGCTTTATGGGCAACCCCCGCTGAGCATAAAAGATATTACACGCCGCATATTATTCATACACTAGGCAATATTGAGTGCTTTCTACTCCCGCTGTATACCGAAAATAAATTTATTGGGCTTATTTACTCTGACCGTGCTATAAGCCATATCGCTCTGACTCAAGATGATTTCAACACTGCCAAGCATTTTGCCCAACAAGCTACATTAGGTCTAAATCTATACCGTATAAACAAATGACTACACAATATTCCAATTTGCATGTTTGCCTTGTTGAGCCATCAACAACCCAACAGCATATTATTAAAAACTACTTGCTGCAGTCGGGAATTAATGAAATTACCTGCTGTAACTCAGGTACAGAGCTATTTTCTAGCCTAGGTGAAGCACAGCCAGATTTAATTATTAGTGCCATGTATTTGCCTGATATGACCGGCAGCGAACTAGTTTATAAATTACGTGAAGATGATGAGTACGATATGGCTTTCATGCTTATTTCCAGCGAAACCAACTTATCTAGTTTAGAGCCAATTCGCCAAGCAGGTGCGATCGCAATTTTACCTAAACCCTTTACTGCGGAAGAATTACAGATCGCCTTATCGGCAACAATTGATTACCTCAATCCAGAAAAAGCGATATTAAATCACCTTGATATTGAAGATGTTTCTGTTTTACTCGTTGATGATAGCCCTCTTGCTCTAAAATACATTAGCAAAATTCTTAATAATATTGGCATTGAGAACATTACCCAAGTAAAGGATGGCAGTGAAGCTATTCCTCTACTGCAAGAATGCTATTTTGACTTAATTATTACCGACTATAATATGCCTGACGTCGACGGTTTACAGCTAACCTCGTTTATACGCGGGCAAAGCGAACAAAAAACCATCCCAATTATCATGATTACCAGTGAGCAAGACAGTCAACGCTTAGCCGCTATTCAACATGCTGGGGTCTCGGCTATTTTAGATAAACCCTTTGAACCAGCGTCGATACGTAACTTTATAATTAATTTACTTAATTAATTATGCATGAATTACTTGGCTAACAGGCCAGTTTCATCTATATTTATTCACACAGCTAATAAAAAAATCAATAATTTATGGTAGCAAGTTCATCAGATATGCATTTTAGTGGCCTACTAAAATGCATTATAAAAGAAGGCCTACTGACTGAAGCCGATGCGCAAGCCCATAGCGACGCAGCAAAAAAAAGCAAAACCCCACTTATTAGTTACCTAGTCAATAATAAACATATTAGTGCTACAACAATTGCCACTCATGCTGCCACTGAATTTGGTTTACCTTTTTTTGATTTATCTGCGGTAGATAAATCGATTTTACCGTCAGGCTTAGTCAGCGAGAAATTAATTCGCAAACACCATGCTTTACCGCTTTTTAAAAGAGGTAATCGCCTCTTTATCGCGTTATCTGATCCAACAAACTTCCAGGCTTTAGATGATATTAAGTTTCATACTCGCCTAAACACCGAAACTATCTTAGTCGAAGAAGATAAGCTCGTTACAGCGATAGACTCGTTCTTAGAAGCCGCCGATACGTCCATGACAGATTTATTGGACTCAGACTTAGATAATATTGAATTATCCGGAGGCGATGAGCAGCCTAAGGATGAATCTACTAGCGATATTGATGACGCACCTATCGTACGTTTTGTAAATAAGATTTTATTAGATGCCATTAAGAAAGGCGCATCAGATATTCATTTAGAGCCTTACGAAAAAACCTTCCGCATTCGCTTTAGAAGTGACGGCATGTTATCTGAAGTGGCTAGCCCTCCATCCAATATTGCCAACCGCATTGTTTCGCGCATTAAAGTTATGTCCAAAATGGATATTGCTGAACGCCGAGTACCGCAAGATGGTCGTATTAAAATGACGCTTTCTCGCAATAAAGCGATCGATTTTCGTGTCAATACCTGTCCAACTCTATTCGGTGAAAAAGTAGTATTACGTATTTTAGATCCAACCAGTGCACAACTGGGTATTGAAAAACTCGGGTTTGAACCTGAGCAACAAAAACTGTTCCTTGATGCCATTCAAAAGCCCTACGGTATGATTCTGGTAACAGGCCCTACTGGTAGCGGTAAAACCGTTTCACTTTATACCGGTCTGAACATTCTTAATACGGTAGAGCGCAATATCTCTACTGCAGAAGATCCTGTAGAAATCACGGTAGAAGGTATTAATCAGGTGAATATGAATGTGAAAGCGGGGCTGACTTTTGCCACGGCATTAAGAGCTTTCTTACGCCAAGATCCTGACATCATCATGGTCGGGGAGATTCGTGACCTTGAAACTGCAGAAATTTCCGTAAAAGCAGCCCAAACAGGTCATATGGTACTATCCACACTGCATACCAACGATGCCCCGCAAACATTAAATCGCCTATTACAAATGGGGATTCCTGCCTTTAATATCGTGTCTTCGGTACTCCTTATCATGGCACAGCGATTGGCAAGGCGTTTATGTGAACATTGCAAAACAGATTCAGAATATCCCGAAAAAATCCTATTAGAAGCTGGCTTTCAAAAAGAAGAATTAGGCACCTTCACCGTATTTAAAGCCGTCGGTTGTGATAACTGCAATGATGGCTATAAAGGTCGAGTCGGGATTTATCAGGTGATGCCTATTACAGAAGCAATGCGTGCGCGTATTTTAGAAGGCTGTAATGCCATGCAACTTGGCGAACAAGCAAAAGCAGATGGCGTAAATGATTTAAGAAGATCAGGTTTAATAAAGATCAAGCAGGGTATTACCTCTTTGGAAGAAATTGACCGAGTAACTAGGGAATAATTATGGCCGAAAGCAAAGAACAAATAGACTTTATCTGGAAAGGCAAAGACAAAAGTGGCAAAGTTATTAATGGTGAAATCACGACCATTAGTGAAACTGTTGCGCGCTCTGAATTACGCCGGCAAAGTATTCGTGTTATTTCTGTTAAGAAAAAACCTAAGCCTTTATTCTCCAAAGCCAAAGCACAAATCACCACTAAAGACATCGCAGTCTTTGCCAGGCAGCTTGCCACCATGCTTGAATCAGGTGTTCCTTTGGTGCAATCTTTTGATATTGTAGGAAAAGGCCACGATAACCCAGCTATGTCAGAAATGCTACTTGCGATTAAAGCTGATATTGAAGGGGGTGACACACTAGCTCAAGCTTTAGGTAAACGTCCTATTTATTTTGATGAGTTATTTTGTAATCTCGTTGAAGCCGGCGAACAAGCAGGGGTACTAGAAGGCTTATTAGATAAAATTGCTACTTATAAAGAAAAATCCGAATCGATTAAAGCAAAAGTAAAAAAAGCCTTAACCTATCCGATTGCCGTTGTTGTTGTCGCTTTTATTGTTACAGCTATTTTGCTAATCTTTGTAGTTCCAGTCTTTAAAGACTTATTTGATAGCTTTGGTGCTGATTTACCGAGTTTTACTTTATGGGTTATGGGCTTGTCAGACTGGATGGTTGCCTATTGGTACTATGTTGTTGGTACTGTTGTCGCTGCAGTTTATACTTTTGGTTATTTTAAAAAGCGCTCTAAAAAGTTCAACTACTTTCTTGATCGAACTATGCTTAAACTACCGATTGTTGGTATGATTTTACATAAATCGGCCATTGCCCGCTTTGCCAGAACCTTATCCACAATGTCTGCCGCAGGTGTGCCTTTAGTTGATGCATTAGAATCGGTGGCTGGCGCTACAGGTAATATCGTGTATTACAATGCCGTTATGCAAATGCGTGAAGATGTTTCTACAGGACAAAGCATGCAATACTCAATGCTTCAAACCAAACTATTCCCACACATGGTAGTACAAATGTTAGCGATTGGTGAGGAATCAGGCTCTATCGACAAAATGTTAGACAAAGTAGCTGATTTTTATGAGGAGGAAGTTGACAACCTCGTAGACAACTTAAGCAGCCTAATGGAACCTTTCATCATGGTTATCTTAGGAATTTTAGTCGGTGGTTTAATCGTAGCGATGTACTTACCTATCTTCAAGCTCGGAGCAGCTGTCGGTTAAAACTCCTGATCGCCTAATATGCGTTTCATTTTATCATAAATATAACCACAGCCTTTTATTTAAAGGCTGTACAGAAAATATATAAAAATATCAGTCGTTTCATTTTTAGTTCTTTTAAAATGATGCGGCTCATGCTGACATTGCTAAATTTAACGCGCCGACTAGTCGTGCGTATTTTCTGGGTTGTGTTATTTTTTAGTCATCAACACATAATACTAAAATAGAGTGGCTCGTTTTTATTTTTATGCCGGCTTAAGTGGGAAGCCCAAAACAACTAAGAAATTTACGCTATAACACAAACTCAAATCGCATTAATTGCTTTACTAACATTCACTTTCCCGTAGCCATAATAATCATTGCGGCCATCCAAATCATAATCCAATGTACCAATTTTATCCGCTGAGTCATGTAATAATTCACTAACCTCTGAACTACTAAAATTAGGATTAATTTCTAGTAATAACGCGACAACGCCACTGACAATAGCTGCGGTCGCCGAAGTACCAGCAAACCCACTTGCATCATTATATAACAAGTAATTTGCATCAAGGCTCGCAACTCCTGCACTCCCCATAGGATCTAATGTGCTAATACCTAAGAAGAACCCGCCAGGTGCCATTACATCTAACTCTGGGCCAAAATTACTATAACTAGCGCGTAAATTATCCTTATCAGTTGCACCAACACTTATCACTTCAGATATTGAGGACTCATCATTACCCATGAGTTCACTATCATTTCCGGCTGCAAAAACAATATTAATACCTTTACCGTTACGGCCATTTTTACTCAAATTAATAATAGTATCTTTAACGGCTTGCGAAACATTACCTGTTCCCCAACTATTATTAATAATATCTGCGCCCCACTCGTTAGCCTTATTAAATAAACTAATGGTTTCACTATCTGTCATAGCCGGTTTATATTTCAAGAAAAACAGCTCAGCATTACTGGCAACACCTTTAATACCTAAGTTATTAGAGCGTGCACCAAGAATACCTGTAACAGCTGTTCCATGAAAGTCATCAAATTCGGTATGAGACACATCAGTCCCGCCTGTTGCCAAGTCATACGTTCGCGTAACGGCTGTTTTAAAATCTTCATGTGCTACATCTAGCCCGTCATCAATAACAGCAATTTTAATACCTATACCAGTAAGCTCCACTAGATAATCAGCCACATGTATATGAGCTTCTGAAGCTATATTATTAAAGCTGTAAAAATCAGTATCCGAGTTTAAATACCACTGCTCTTGATACAGAGGATCTAAAATCAGTCCAGGTAATGAAATTTCAGGCGGAGTTACTGGGGGAGTTGACTCTGACTCTTCTTCGCTTGAGCTACCGCAGCCAGCAATCAATAAAACTAACAACACAATAGATGGTTTACTTAGGAACGAGAATTCAATAATACCCGAGTCTGACTTGTCTTTTGACTCCACGACTGCGCTAGAAAAGCAGTTGCGTAGCTGGCTATGCGCCCGCTTTCCTAACGCACCCATGAAGCCAAAATCCTGCGCCATACTTTCGGGTATTGTTAAACCTTCGCTCCTTAACATTAGCGTACCACTCGGCTTTTAATAAAATCAGGGTGGGCATACTCTACTTCTGGGCTCTCTGATAAGCGATTCGAGAGGTCAATCGCTAAATTATTAGATGGTACTACTATTAAATAAAGCTGAGGGCTTAATTGCTCTTCAACGGTTACATCGTAGGGAGCCAACAACATTAATAAATCAGTATCTTTATGTATTTTCAGCAAAATCTTATGGTAAATACCAACCTGATGCCCTTGCTCAGTTAGATAGTAATCAACACTATCATCTCCCTCTATAGATCGCGCTATTTTCGGTACAGGAGTCAAGCTCACTCTCTGGTTTTCGTGATAATAGTAATTGTCTTGTGCATTAACAGCGTTAAATGCTGATAATGATAAACCAGTAAGTATCAGTACAATTTTTATACTCATTTAAATGTCTTCCATTGATCAAGCAGTTTTTGAGGCAGTTTAAAATGTATCGTACGGCCATCACGCTCTAAAGATGCCTCAATATCACCTCCAACTAATAATTGGTCAAGAACATCAGGATTATTCTCTATATCTTCTAAAGTATAGCCATTAACCGAAGTAATAATATCGTTTGCTCGCAACCCAGGCGGGAGTTTACCTTTCTTAGTTCCTAACTTTATACCTTTACTATTTTTTTCCAAACCAAACTTCCCTAACAGCTGTCGAGCATTATCTTGATAGCTGCTTTTTAGCTCAGATAAGTTGGCCGGATACTCTACCCGTGTGCGTTTAAAGGAATTTTTATCTAAGCGTTTTCCACCTGATGTTTCAATAAGCTCTAGTTGCTCTAGCCTTCCATTACGCTTAATCTGCACATAACCATCAAAAATTTGGTAAATCTCCCCACCTTGCTTGGGTAATTTATCGCCTTGTTGATAAGGTATTGGCGCATCAGTCCGTTTGCCTGTAATCAGTGCTACCGAATTTTCCGGCATAGTCGACATGATAATTCCATGTAAAAACAAACGTTGCTTCGTTTTCGGGATTTTAGCTTGCTGGATTAGATTTTCAGTTGCCTTCGACGCCTGATTAAAAAGGTTAGCACTTAATATGTCACGCATATCATGGTTAACAGCTTTTTTGACTGGAGTCGGTCGGTCGATTTTTGGGGTGCTTACACTGACCTCAGGGCTTTCTTCTTGTGCCTCTAAAAATACCCAAGCCCATTGAGCGGCATACACCATTATGATAATAATAACTAAGCTAGCGAGTATATGTTGCGTGGTTTTATTTTTTAAAAATTGTGTCATAAGAGAACTTAAAAGAAAGTTAGTTTTTCCGTAAAACGAATCACATAATCACGCTCATTGTCAGAAAGCGCCCCTTGTTTAGTCAGCGTTAATAAACGCTGCGCCACTTGAATCTTAACTTGTTTATCTGGCTTTGCGACAATATCAATTACATTGATGCTCGTTTGCTTTTCACTAAGTTGAATATTAAGCGCATCTTGCTCTGAGTTAATAGAAACATTTAATGCAGGTAATACATTCGTTTTGCGATCAGCAGAAATACGACCACCCGACCAAAGAGCATGCCCCGAAGTGACATAATAAGGCGGTAGATCTTCGACAAATAGACTCTCAATCTCGATATCTCCAGTCATACTCGCTTGACTAGGTAAATCCAGTTTAGCGCTTATTTCCTGACTATCAAGCAACCCTTGTAACTTAAAGGCTGGACTCAAGCCTTTAAACGATGAGCCTAAATCCAACTTAGATTGCGCTGTTTTTGCATGAACCAGAATAACAGACTGATCACTAAAAATATGACTTACTTGTATCTGCCAGTTTATATTGGCATTTAAACCTTGTTGGTTACGCAATTGCATTTGCCCCTGCCAAAGATTACCGGCTAAATCATCAAACTGCCAGCCATTCATATTAGATGATGGCAACAGTGTTTGCGCAATAATTCTTACAGGAGTTAAAACTGAAAACGCGATTAAGAAACTGAAAATACATAGAAGCGCGTAATAAATGGCAACTTTCATGCGCACACCAGAAAAATATTGATAGTTCACTTACTCCAGTCCTTGATTAGCAAAGCATTATCTGCAACTGACGTTTTATTGCAGGAAACAAAGAAATCGATGCGACATTGCTCTGTAGGCAGCCATTTTTTATAGTCATTAATTGTGCATACAATTCAGAACTAGACCTCGTATCATAAGCTAGCCCAAGTAAATCTTCTAATAAATAGCCATAAGCACGCACTTCAAAAGCACGCAATGCCTCTATTTGATCAGGCAATAAAGAGGAAAAATTAGACGCAGCACCAAAATCACCTAGCAACACTGTCGCTTCTGCGTCTAATAAAATATTATGCGCATATAAATCACCATGACATACACCCTTGTCATGTAAATGACTTAGCGTACCGGCTATGTTATAGGCAATACGAGCAACTTCATCTAAGCTCAATTGTAGGCCGTCAACAAAGGTATCTCGCGTACAAGTATCTAGCGTTGGCGGCAAACCTAGGTTATAAAAATTAGCAGGGATCAAGCTCATCACCAAACCTAGCTGATCATTATCTGAAATATGAGCAGCAACCTTTACTAAATTAGTGTGCTCGCCTACTGTTAAGCAGCCATTTAGCTCATCAATAGGATAACCATCACTAGTCACCTGCCCTTTAAATAACTTTACCGCAATCTGTTGACTTGATCCTTTTAGACTTTCTGGCTGATTAACCCATTGGGCACGATAAATAACACCCGAAGCACCTTCGCCTAGTTGTTCATACAACTCAATATCAGACAGTCGCACTGCGGGCGCATAAGAATCAATCTCACCAATATATTCACTGCAAGGATTACCCGAAAAAGCCAACCACGCTAATTTAGGCATCTTAAATAACCAATCAGGCAGACTGGCTAATTGATTGGCAGATATGCGCATTAGCTGCAGATTAATACACTGGCTTAGCGAGTCAGGTAGCTCTGTTAATTGGTTCCCCGCTAACATAAGCTTTTGCAGTTGCGCTAATTCGCCAATAGAGTCTGGCAGTTCCTGTATTTGATTATCCGTTAAAATCAGCCAACGCGTGTTCTTCGGCAATGCAGATATAGGCACCTCGACAATAGCGTTAGCCTTAAAACCAATCATCTCTAACTTTGGGCAGTCGGATAATACTTCTGGTAATTGCTTAAATTGATTATTTGATAAGAATACGACTTTTAATTGCTGCAACCGTCCAAAATCTGCGGGCAAACAACCGAGCTGGTTATTGGATAAATCTAAAATTTCCAGCGTATCAGCAAGCTCGAATATTTCCCGTGGAAATTCAGTCAAATTTTCCGCTATTTGTAATCGCGTTACTTGCTGTAGCTCGCCTGATGTTAGTTGCGCTAAAGTATGCAAAATAAGTTTCCCATCTAAAGATTAAAGCTTTTAGTTTGTACTGACCTGAAAAATCGAGCTCAACAAATATCCTGCAAGTCTATAAACTGGATTAGCCAAGCAAAAACTTCCAGGAAAAGTCATCTTTTTTGATCTCACCTTTAAATGCCTCTCCAGTCTCTAAGGCTTTAACACACAGCATAAAATCCTTGTATAAATGTTCTTCTGCAATCAAACCAGGAATCACACCTACCTGTTTCAACATATCTTTAGGCTGCTCTTGGATTCCCGTCATAAGCACTAATATCTTCTTCTCTTGCAAAGCCATAAGCGCATCTTCAATGGCATACATTCCGGACTGATCAATATACGGGACTTTCTTCATACGCAGAATGACCACATCAACTTCCGGTAACGCACGTGTCATTTCTTGAAATTTGGAAGCAAAACCAAAGAATACCGGCCCATCAAAGTGCTGAATAAAGACTTTATGGCGAATATCATCACTTAAATTCGTCTCATCCATCCAAACAGCTTCAGTCGCAAAATCATCTACCGAGCCAGTCGAAGACCTATCTTCTGCAATATCACTCATTTTCTTCATAAACAGTACCGAAGCCAAGACCATACCCACTGCAACCGCCTGTAATAAGTCCACAAAAACCGTCATAATTAAAACCACTAACATGACTACGGCATCTGATTTAGGAACATTGGTAATATGCTTGAGCCCTTTATAATCAATAATGCCTATCCCCACAGTAATTAAAATGCCGGCCAAAACGGGCAAAGGAATCAATTTTGCGTAAGCCCCTGCGCCGACCAATACCAATAATAAAGCAAGCCCATGAATAACGCCTGATAACCTAGTTTTTCCACCGGAATTAATATTCACTACGGTACGCATCGTCGCCCCCGCGCCAGGAATACCACCTATCATCGCCGCAGCCATATTACCCAAGCCTTGCCCAATCAGTTCTTTATTACTGTTATGCTGGGTCTTGGTCATATTATCCGCAACAATCGAAGTTAATAAGGAATCAATCGTACCCAATGCCGCTAAAGTCATCGCTGGAATAATAATCAGCATAGGCTCGGAGTAGTCTATATGCAAAAACGACTCTAATTGCAAATCCGGCAAGCCATCTGGAATATTACCAATAATAGCGACATCTAAGCCCATCATCGTAGAAATACCCGTCAAAACCACTAATGCGACTAATGCACTAGGAATCAGCTTAGTTACTTTAGGGAATAGATAAATAGTTGCAATCGTTGCCAAAGCTAGTATGACCGACTCAATTTTTATATCCGGTATGACATTAGGCAGTTCGGAAAAAATATCCAAAATCTTTTTCGGTGAACTGTGCCCTAAAAAAGGAAAAACCTGTAGCAAAATAATAATAACGCCGATACCACTCATAAACCCAGAAACGACAGGGTAAGGCATATAACGAATATACTGCCCTATCTTTAGTACGCCCAGCAAAATCTGCAAAGCACCAGCCAAGAAAAAAATCGCAATAATCGTCCCTAATGCGGCATCCAAACTACCATGCAATTCAATTTCAGTAGCAATAACCACCGCTGAAACAACGGTCATCGGCCCTGTTGGTCCACTAATCTGCGTACTTGTGCCACCAAACCAAGCTGCAAAGATGCCAACAGCGATTGCCCCATAAATCCCAGCAATAGCTCCCATCCCTGACTGCACACCAAAAGCCAAAGCTAGTGGCAAAGCAACAACGCCAGCAGTCAAACCACCAAAAAAGTCACCGCGTAAATTAGACGTATCGATTAATTGATTTTCACTCATTACTCATTCTCTTTTCGCAATACAAAAAAAGAGAGGCTATGCCTCTCCTTTTTTTGATCTCTAAAATTTAAAACACGGTAATTCGAACTATAACTAAGCTAATTAACTTAGCTATCCACTACTTCCGTATCTTCAGTTTTCCCAAAATTCTCTACAAACGATTTTAACCCATCCTGCACCAAGGCATAAGTTTTATCTATATTTGTTGCAATATCACCCTCCAGAACGCCTAAGCCACCCAAAATATCACGTGCTTCAGCAAAACCCTTATCAATTCCACCACTGATAATATCAGTGAATTTGGTTAATGCTTCTTCCTGGCTCAGATCAGGGTGCATTTCCTGATATTTACCAAAAAAAGCCGTGCTTAATGACATAATTCGTCCCGCTGTCGCTTCTGGAGTGACATCTAAACCAGCGTCATAGCCTTTTTGAATGGCATTATCCCCCATAGTTTCTTTTAAAGCCTCATTAATACCTTCCAGTGCTGCTTTTAATATCAGTGACAAAGGCTGATCGCCTGCGCTAACACTGACTTCGACAGCCGAGGCTAATATCTGCGCATTCATTTGTTTCTTAACAATCGTTGCCGCAGAGTCTTGTATCTTTTCTGCATCCTTTAATTCCTTTCTTTCAGCATTTCTAACGTGCGCCATTTCCGAGACTTCTTGCCCTCTCGGTTGCTTTGCTCTGTTATCATCACCTTTGGGTAAAGATCGCACATCTTGACTAAATGATTTAATATCCATAATTCGCCTCTTTAAAAACACTAGAACCTAATAGCTAGTAAGTAGTCGTTAAAAATTATTTTAACAAAAAAAAATCAAGAAATTCCAAAACAACCGCAGAAGACAGAGAGCTTTCATGATAAAAAACTCTGTGCTCTCAGTGTCCTCTGTGGTTAAAATATTGGATCTTTTATGCTTACTTACTTATATCGACAACTTGCGTAAAAACTTAACAGTCTACAAAATAAACAATAACATGCAGATCGAAAACAACACCCTCTATTATGTATACGACCCCATGTGCAGTTGGTGCTATGCCTTTGAGCAGACTTTATCTGGCTTACAAAGACAATTACCTCAAACGCTGAATTTTAAAGCTATTTTAGGGGGACTTGCTGCCGATACCACCGAATCCATGCCAGCCGAAACACAAGCAATGATTCAACAAGCTTGGCAACGTATCGAGCAGACCGTCCCTGAGATACGTTTTAATTTCGATTTCTGGACAAAAAACACACCATTACGCTCTACTTATCCAGCCTGCCGAGCATTATTAACCGCCGAACAACAAGCCCCTGAACTAGCTCCTATACTCCGTAAAAATATTCAACAAGCTTATTACCAAGAGGCGAAAAACCCTTCACTTGATAACATACTAATAGAATGTGCTGAAGAAACTGGAATAAATATTGAAAAATTTAGCGCAACTTTAAATAGTACAGCAATAAAAATAAAGCTTGCTGAACATATACAATTTGCGCGCACTTTAGGAGTAAATTCTTATCCCTCTTTACGCCTAGTATTAAAAGAGGAAGTTCACAATATAGCTATTAATTATGCTGATGCTGCGTCAACGATTACACAAATCAATTCTCTATTACAAAAGCATCAAAACACAAGCATTGAGTCACCCTGCATACGCCAATGTTGCTTAAATAATGATGATATTTGCTTGGGCTGTTTCCGTGCCTTAGATGAGATTACGCAATGGGCATACTATAGCAATACAGAAAAACAACATGCGCTAGATCAAGCAGCACAACGCAAAACAATATATAATAAAACCCTAATATAATAGCCAACAGATACTTATGACTTCATTACTCACTTGCGTAGAAATTCTCGCCACCTCCACTCCCCTTTATTCTGTTATTTGGCTGCATGGCTTGGGTGCAGATGGACATGATTTTGAAAGTATCGTACCTGAACTAACGCTCAATAAAGCAGAACAAATTAACTTTATCTTCCCCAATGCACCTATTCAAGCTGTCACTATTAATGGCGGCATGCGAATGCCTTCTTGGTATGACATTCTTGATGCCTCTTTAGATCGTGAAGTTGCCGTAGAGGATATCTATATTTCCTCGGCACAGATTGAACAACTTATTCAAAGAGAAATCGGTAAGGGCATTAAAGCGGAAAATATTTTGCTTGCTGGCTTTTCGCAAGGTGGCGTGATTGCTTTACACATAGGCTTGCGTTACCCACAAAAATTAGCTGGTATTATGGCCTTATCTACTTACTTGCCGACCACGGAACAATTAAAAACCGAGCGCGCCGCAGTCAATAATGACATTCCTATATTTATGGCGCACGGCACGATGGATCCCGTTGTTCACTTGCCCATAGCCAAACAAGCTTTTAGCAACTTAAAAGCGATGAATTACCCGATTAGCTGGCATGAATATCCGATGCAACATTCACTTTGCATGGAAGAGATTATAGATATTTCGGGATTTATTAATAAAATTTTCTAAGCCTAAAAATTCATAATCCAGAATTTGACAATTCAATGACTTGTCCGATTACGTTTTTTAATGCTTCGCAAGAAAAAAGCTAATCCAACAAAATCCTACCTAAATAAGCCTATGCCTTTCCTAAAAGACCTTACCCTACGCCGCTTTTTCCCTATCGCCATTATTCTTTGCCTAATCATTGCTATTGTTATTATTAAATCACGTCCAAAAATGGCACACGAACCCAGCGCAGGCCTAATCACACCGGTTAATGTTATCGAAGTAAAGCCTTATGCAATTCAACCTGCAATCATTGGTTTTGGCACAGTTGAGCCGGATATATCGCTAGAATCTAAAGCAGAAGTGTCTGGAAAAATTAGCTACGTACATCCACAATTACGTAATGGTGCGCTTTTACAAAAAGATACCGTTGTTATGCGCATTGATCCCGAAGATTATCAGTTAGCCTTACAACAAGCGCAAAGCACTGTCGCCAGTAATCAAGCAAAAGTCAGAGAAATCGAACTACAAAAAAACAATGTTCAAGCCGATCTCAAATTAGCCCAAAAAAAGCTAAAACTGGCACAAGTTGAATTAGCCCGCATAGAATCTTTAGTTAAAAAACAATCCATTTCAAAGTCGAGTCGCGACAATCAGCAATCCAGCGTTTTACGTTTACAACAAGAAGTGCAAAACTTAAGAAGTCAGCTTAAAACTTTACCGCAACAATTAGCCAGTGCTCAAGCGGCACTAGCGAATGCCGAATCGCTAGTGATCACCCAAGAATTAAATATTAAACGTACTGAAATTAAACTGCCGTTTAACGCGCGCATTTCTGAACGCGTGGTTGAGGAAAACCAATATATTGCCAAAGGCGCTTTATTATTTAGCGCTCAAACCACGGACAAAATTTTGATTAATGCTCAGTTTTCCCTTCAGCATTTCAGAGACTTAGCGAAAGATTTTCGAGGCAATGAAGCCTTGCTTAAAGAGGCTTTTTTATCTGGCTTTTCTAGCGAAATTTTTCAGCAATTAGGTCTAACAGCAAAGGTTCGCCTTGCTGATAATAGCTCTCCTTATTGGCCGGCGAATGTTGAGCGTATTAGCAGCCAGCTCGATCCTGTTACGCGCACTTTAGGTATTGTCATCAGCGTTGATAACCCGTATCAAAACATTATTCCCGGCACTAAACCGCCGCTAATGCAGGGCATGTATACCGAAATTCTATTGCAAGGTAAAGCCAAAACATTTTATGCGATTCCCCGCGATGCACTGCATGAAAATGAAATTTATATCGTCAATAAAGAGGCTCAATTAAAACGCCGAGCGGTTAAAAACCCACAAGTACAAGGCAAAATGGTGCTATTAACGCAAGGCTTACAGGATGGTGAAACACTGATTGTCTCGGATGTTTTTCCAGCAGTAAGCGGCATGCAAGTTAAAGTAACTCAGCAATCAGAGTTACAGCAAAGTATTGAAAACTGGGCGCAGGAGCAATAATATGATTCGTTATTTTATTCTGCACCCAACTGCTGCCAATTTATTAATGGGCTTGCTGATTGTCTTGGGCTTAGTCACGTTACCTACACTGAAACGCGAAACCTTTCCCGAAATCAAACATTACGAAATTGAAGTTAAAGTCGTTTACCCCAGCGCAACACCGTTAGAAATTGAACAAAAGCTTTGCCGCCCTTTAGAAGATGCCATTGATGGCACCAGCTTTATTGATGAAGTCCGTTGCGAAGCGCGCCAATCCTTAGCGATTGCCACCGTTAAAATGCAGGAAAGCGGTGATTTTGTACAATTTACCAATGATATACGCAGTGCAGTTGATGAAATCGACAATTTCCCTATTGATAGCGAAGAGCCAATTATTCGCGAATTAGGCCGTACGCAAGATGTGGTCACTATTGCCCTCAGTGCCAATTTACCCAAAACCGAATTAAAAGACCTTGCTGAAGATATTAAGCAACGCATTTTACGCGTGCCTGGCATTCCTTTGGTCAGTGTTGAAGGTTTTTCCAAGCGTCAATTTCAAATTCAGCTAACGCAGGATAAATTGCGTCTTTACGGGCTGAGCTTACAAACTGTCGCCACGCGTATTGCTCAACAAAATCTGGATTTACCCACAGGAGAAATTCAAACTGCGGAACGTGATTACCAAATTCGCGTTAATGATGAACGTCGCTCGCCCGATGAACTTAAAGAGTTAGTCATCATTAAAGGCGAACATGGTAATGAGGTACGCTTAGGTGATATCGCTACAATTATTGATACTTTTGAAAAGGCAGAAGATCAAGCGACCTATAACAATTTACCCACCGCTTTTTTAAAAATCCGCAAAAATACACAAGATGACAGTTTGCGTATTCTAGAGACGGTTAAACAATTTATTAGCGATGAACAACAGCGCTTGCCCGCACAAGTGAAATTTAACTTAACGCAGGATTTCACCAGTATCGTCAACGACCGTATTGCCATGCTGCTTACCAACGCTTGGCAAGGTTTGCTCTTGGTGTTTATCGTTATGTGGCTATTTTTTGGGACACGTTATGCGTTTTGGGTAGTCATGGGCTTACCGGTTTCTTTTTTAGCGAGTGCATTTTTATTAGTGCAATGGGGCATTAGCATCAATATGTTATCGATGGTCGCATTGCTATTGGCTCTGGGTATTCTCATGGATGATGCTATCGTGATTAGCGAAAGCATCGGTAAACATATTTCATTGGGTAAAACAGCAGTACAAGCCGCGATTGATGGCACGATGGAGGTGAAAAATGGCGTACTATCTTCTTATGTCACCACCCTGTGTATTTTTGTCGGCTTATTATTTCTCAATGGCGATATAGGGCAATTGCTGTATACCATTCCTGCTGTTTTGATTTCGGTGATTTCGATTTCATTAGTAGAAGCGTTTTTAATTCTCCCGCATCATTTACAGCATTCATTACAAAAAGGTGCGGATCAGCCTATCCCCAAAATCAGACAACAATTTGCTGATGCTTTTGAAAAACTACACGACAAAGTTAATGGCTGGGTAAAAAAACTAATTATTTATCGTTATCTATTTATCGGATCGGTCGTTGGTGTGTTTATCTTATCGGTCAGTTTATTAGTGTCAGGTGTCGTCAAATTCTCTGCTTTTCCTGATGTGGAAGGAGATTTATTACAAGCGCGGATATTGATGCCCGTCGGCAGTTCTTTAGCACAAACCCAGCGTACCGTAGAAAAAATCAATAACAGTTTACAGACTGTTAATAATGCCTATAAAAATGAATATGAAGAATCATTAATCCAAGGCCTGACTGTACATTACGGAATGAATATGGATGCTTTTGAAGGCGGAGCACATTTAGCTACGCTCAGTGTCGATCTACTTTCTGGCGAGCAACGCCAGCTCTCTATTAATCAAATTTCTCAGCAATGGCGTACTGAATTGGGTGACGTACCTGAAGCCTTAAATATCAGCATTAAAGAGCCTAAAATAAGTCCGGCAGGTCGTGCTATTTATATCCGTTTGCAAGGCGATGATTTAAATACACTTTCGCAGGCCTCCCATCAGTTACAAAAATGGCTATCCGGCTACCCTGGTGTCAGTAATTTAATGGATGATCTACGCCCTGGAAAACCAGAATTCACCTTAAAATTAAAATCAGGTGCTTATGCCTTGGGCTTAACCTCTCAAGAAATAGCCGCACAATTACGCGCCGCTTATCAAGGGATTGAAGTCTTAGAAACTTCAATTAATTTAGAAACTTACGAGGTGATTGTAAAACTGGATGATGCGTCTAAAGATGAATTATCCGACTTTGATAATTTCCCGATTATTCACCCACAAACTGGCGCGATGATTCCTCTGGTTAATGTGGCAGATATTAGTGTTAACCGAGACTTTTCACGCGTGCAGCGCATTAATGCCCAACGTGCAGTGACTATTTATGGAGATATTGATGCTGCATTGAATAATACCCAAGCCGTTTTTAATGATATGGAAGCCACGTTTTTCACTGACTTTAAACAACGCTATCCTGACATCAGCCTTTCTTTTGAAGGAGAAATAAAAGAGGGCCCACTGACGCGTAACTCTATGCGTAAAAGCATGTTAATGGGTTTAGTCGGTATTTTTATTTTACTCAGCCTACAATTTCGTTCTTATGTTGAACCCGTGTTAGTGATGGCCAATATTCCTTTAGCTTTTATTGGCGTGATTTTCGGTCACTTGGTGATGGGCCTGGATATTACCATGCCATCTTTATTAGGATTTGTTTCTTTAGCGGGCATTGTGGTCAATGACTCTATTTTATTAGTTGAATTTGTCAAAAAGCATATTCGAGCGGATATGAGCCCACATGCAGCGGCAGCAAAAGCTAGTAGTGAGCGTTTTCGGGCGGTGACTTTAACCTCGTTAACCACAGTAGTTGGTTTAACGCCGTTATTATTTGAACAAAGCCCCCAAGCGCAGATTTTAATTCCACTCGCAACCAGCATTGTTTTTGGAATTATCAGCTCGACTTTGTTAGTGCTGTTTGTCGTGCCGTGTTTATATACGATTTTGGAGGATTTTGGTTTTATAGCAATGAAAAAAGAAGATTTATCTTAATTACGTATCAGTCCCCATTATTTGCATAATAGGGACTTATAAACCCTAAATAGCTGTAGGAGGTTCAATTGCATCAAGCGCTGCTTGTGCATCCTCTATTTGCGTTGCCGTTAAAGCACTCTCGGACGAAGTAATGCTTGTATTACCAACCCCATCTAAGTCTGCTTGAGCTGATACTATCTGTTCCGCTGTTATTTTACTTGTATCTGTAGAGGTAAGCCACCCGCCATTACACGCACTCAGTATTACTAAGCCGCAGACTATAAATCCTAACTTTATTTGTTTTACCTTTAAGTTATTCATAATAGCACCTTACTAATTAGTTGAAGATCCAATAACTCCTGCAACCGCTCTTTCCGTATTACCACATTCAGGGTGCCCATCATCTCCATAAGTAATTTTTTCAAAATCACCCGCCGCTCCAAGCCCATCATGAAAAGTTGAGCCTAATGCAGTACGAGACCTCCAAGCAATATTATGATCTGCACAAGATGTATCACCACTAACACCGATTGCACCAATAACTTCACCCGATTTAAATAAAGCTAGACCGCCACCAAAAACATTGACACCACCCGGCTTTAAACCATTCATAGCATCAGATGTCGTACCATTATTTAAAGGATCACCTCGATATACAACTCGCGGATCAACAGGATTACTAAATTGCAGTCCGTATAAAGACCCACCATTTTGTACGGCAGGAAATAACCAAGCAGTCGAAATAGATGTATTTACAGTACTAAATGAATTGGCTGTATTTGCTTTTTGCGCAGAAATAGCACGACTTCCAGGCCAAGGATCAGGCGTCGTGTTGCCCGTATTAGCACTAGCCGCTTTAACAACTGCACAAACAACACCATACCGATTAACAACAGTAGCCCACATATCTAAATTAAACCCTCCATTATCATTTGATATGGCACTGGCTAACGCTGTTTGTAGTTGCTCATGCGTGGGTAAAGCGGCACAGTCATTATTAGCGGCAGCATAAGTCATAGCTGGTGCGCTAAGTAAACCAACGATAACAGCAAAAGAATATTTAGTTTTTTTCATCATTAATCTAACCTCTGAAGTTCATTAAATGCGTAATATTAATCGCACATATAAATACCTAATTTGATTATTTCTGTAAATAACCTTAACGGATAATACTCTACCGCCTAAAGATCATTCAAGTTAAAGAATTAATTTACCACATACTAAAATAACGGCTCCCACAACATCATTTATATTGTGCTAAAAAACTTACATATCTAACTTTTTCAGCTTCTCAACCAAGCTGTACGACGCATGAGCAACCACACCATTACATTCGTCTAAAGCCTGCTTAATTAAGCTTATTTCAACTTCACTGAGATATTCTTTTAAGTCCATCCCCTCTTCAGATAACTGCGCACTAAATACTTTTTGCAACACAGCTTAATCAAGTTTATCTTCCATCCCCTGAGCAAGCCCCAAAAAATTCTCCGGCGCTTGTTCGACAATAATTTCATTCGACACGCTAAATTGTCTGAATTTTGCAGGTAAATTAACCATGCCAACAGTTAACCGGCACAACAGCATGGTTATTTGGAGGCTTTAGGTGTGCCCAAAGTGGTAAGAACAGATGTATTGTAAGTCTAAAAAACGCGAAGCATCTCACCAAAAAATCGCAAGTCTAATAGCATATTAAGAATCACCAACCATTGGCTACATAGACTAAAAAATAAAATAGTCAAGAATACGACAAAAAACATTATAATAAAGACATTTCAACATTACATATCAATATGTCTTATATTAATAATTTACTATGACTTCCCAAGACTCTAGACAAAAAAGTCGTCGAAGACTCGAGCGACGAACCAGTGAAAGGCGAGAAATAACCGATAAATTTGGCAGTCCTGAATGGATTAATGCTATAAAACAAAATTATTTGTTATGGCCAAAACAAGACCGCCGTATTAGACCCACCCGCTCTCAGGAGCGCAGGCATAATTACAGACGTATAAAGTATTTAGAGAAAAGTGCTTCAGCTGTTAAGAGAGATCAACTTCATAATTTACTTACTGAAGAAGAAAAAACAATGCTTTATGAACTTATGCAGCCTGAATAACAGACTATTCAATCAATGACACTTTCTCATACCAAATCATTTCTTTGCCTCTATACACAAAGAAAGTGAACTCAAACAACCTTACATATCAAATTTTTTCAGTTTCTCAACCAAGGTCGTACGGCGCATATTTAATAGTTTAGCCGCATGAGCAACCACACCATTACATTCGTCTAAAGCCTGTTTAATTAAGCTTATTTCAACTTCATTGAGATATTCTTTTAAGTCCATTCCCTCTTCAGGTAACTGCGCGCTAAAAACTTTTTGCAACACGGCCTGCTCAAGTTTATCTTCCATCTCCTGAGCGAGCTCCAGAAAATTCTCCGGCGCTTCTTCCACAATAATTTCATCTGACACGCTAAATTGCCTGAATTTTGCAGGTAAATCAGCTACGTCAACTAAGCCATTAGGTTTAATAATCGCAACACGCTCTATTAAATTAGCTAATTCACGCACATTACCCGGCCAAGTATGTTGCATTAAAACATTGATCGCATCTGGCGTTAAGGCAACAGTGCCACGCTTATTTTTTTCTAGGCGGGCGGCTAATTCTTTAATTAATAAAGGAATATCTTCAACACGCTCTCTTAATGCAGGCATTTCTATAGGAAAAACATTTAAGCGATAAAACAAATCTTCCCTAAAAAGATTCTCTATGATGGCTTGTTCAATATCTCTATGTGTTGCCGATATGACTCGTACATCGCAATGTATAGTTTTATTGCTCCCAACGCGTTCAAAAGACCTTTCTTGCAAAACTCTTAATAACTTGACCTGCATCGGCATAGGCATATCCCCTATCTCATCCAGAAATAAGGTTCCCCCCTCAGCCATTTCAAAACGCCCCTGCCGAGTGGCTAAAGCGCCGGTAAAAGCGCCTTTTTCATGACCAAATAACTCACTTTCCAACAATTCCGCCGGAATAGCACCACAGTTAACCGGCACAAAAGCATGATTATGACGAGAGGATGCTTTATGTAAGGCTCGTGCAACAACTTCCTTGCCCGTACCAGACTCGCCTAAAATAAGAACTGTGGCATCAGAATCAGCTACTTGATCGATTAAAAATCGAATTTGCTTAATCGCCTCACTACTACCGGCCAATCCTTTATTATCAAGGCTTCTAGGCGCTGGTTTTACATGATTTTGTTGCTTCTTTTGTAAGGCCTGTAAGCTGTCCATTAAAACAGTATAAGTAACCGGCCACTCTTGAATGGAAGTTACTAGACTTTGTATCGCTGAAGGCACTTGTAAAAAAGTACCTTTATCAATCAACAGAATCACGGGGGTACCTGCAACTAACTCAACAACTGACTTAATAACAGTGGCTTGTTTATCAACTCCAGCCCCCACGAATACAGTAAGCACATCATCAACGGAATGCAGTTTTTCGCTAAAATCCTCAGCGCTATACAATTCCCCCTGATATTCAAGAAACTGAATAACAGCCAAAAACTGCTGCCCTCTAGCGGGATTGTCATCAATAAGAATAATACGTGGTAGAGCCATATTAAAAATGCCTATTCACTGAAATAGCAGCTTCCTGCTAAATTGATACATAACTTTATGCTCAAAAATACACTAAACCGTAAGAATTTATAGGTATTTTATCGTGCAATTAAAACATTAAAAAAAACATTGCAGATAAAGTGGCTATTGCAGCGTCAATTTTTTGAACAAAGTTAATCACCCTTTTAGCTGTATGTCAAAAAAATGTCACTATTTCATTGCCTTCCAGAAAAAACTTAATGTAATTTGACTCTACTTCGGCATCCTATTCCCATATTTATAACAATGAAACTTGACAATTACAGCCCATCATAGATGATGTAACTAACTTAACTAACTCAGTACCTATTCTTGAACGACATACCTACTAGTGTCCTATTTGGCATACTCATCGCATTACTTGGCTTTTCAGCCTTCTTTTCAGGCTCTGAAACAGCGTTAATGACGCTTAACCGCTATCGCCTGCAACACTTAGTTAAACAAGGCCATAGAAGTGCAAAAAAAGCACAAAGACTATTAAAGCGCCCTGATCGTCTGTTAGGCCTTATTTTACTCGGCAATAACTTCGTCAATATTTTGGCATCCTCATTAGCAACCATTCTTGGTATGCGCCTTATGGGCGATGAAGGTATTGCTATTGCAGCCGGCGCGCTGACACTCGTTGTGCTTATCTTCTCTGAAGTTGCACCAAAAACACTTGCCGCCCTAAAACCTGAAGTTATGGCATTTCCAGCAGCCTGGGTTTACAGCCCTTTATTAAAAATATTTTATCCTATCGTCTGGTTTGTCAATCTTATCGCTAACGGCCTGCTACGCATATTTGGTGTTAAGGCACATGAACATAATGCCGCAACACTCAATAAAGACGAACTTAAGAGTATCGTGGCAGAAACAGACTCAATCATGCCGGAAAAATATAAAAATATTCTGCTTGGCATTATTGATTTAGAAAGTGCCACCGTTGAAGATATTATGACACCACGCAATGAAATTATTGGTATCGACATAGAAAATTCAATTGAAGACATTGTTCACCAACTCAAAAACAGCCAACATACACGAATACCGGTTTATAAAGTTAGTATTGATCGCGTTATTGGCTTTTTACACTTAAGAACCCTTTTGATACAAGCATTTAATAATGATAATTTTAGCAAACAAGATATAACTGATAACCTCATTCCCCCGTTCTTTATTCCAGAAACAACCCCGCTACATAAACAAATACAAAACTTCAAATTTGACCAAGCGCGTATTGGTCTTGTAGTCGATGAATATGGTGATGTTCAAGGACTCGTTAGTATGGATGATTTATTGCAGGGCATTGTCGGCGAAATCATGACAGAAGAAGCCGATATAAAAAAATACGAGGATGGCAGCTATATTGTCGATGGCAGTGTCACCATTAGAGAGCTTAATCGCATTACTCACTGGGATCTGCCTACCAAAGGACCGAAAACAATTAACGGCCTAATCATTGAGTTTATGGAAACTATCCCACAAACCAGCACTAGTCTTATCCTGCACGGACATCCCTTAGAGATTATGAACAGCGATAAACGCGCCATTACTCGAATCAAATTTTTACCCTCTGAGTCAGAAAAACAAAACAAAACAAAATAGCTAACATTCTTGCTCTGTCAATAAAAGCACCATATTTCTAGAGCATTAATGCGACACAACAAACAAAGATTTATGTTTTTTAGCAACACTCAGAAAATACGACTATACTAAAAGAAACCAGCAAAGATACCCCTTACGAAAATGGCAAAATTCACTGTTTTTTTTAAAGACAAACCTATACACTCTTCGATCTTTGAATCGGGCAATGTTCATATAGGTCGTGACGAGACTAATGATTTAGTAGTTGATAGCTTAGCAATAGCACCAGCTCATGCGGTCGTAGTTTTACGCAACGCCACCCCTCTTATTAAACAGTTAAATAGCGACTTTCCATTAATTATTAATGGCGTGCAGCATAAAGAAACAATGCTACAAGACGGCGACACGATTACCATTGGTAAACACCGCATTGTCTACAGCAGCACTGAAAAATTCGCGAGCACCACCTCAGCGACGCATGCAAAAGAACCAGAAAACGAAAAGCTCAATCAAGAATTTAACAATCGCGTTAACCTACCTGAAGCCAACCTGCAAGTTATGGGCGGTAAACATATAGGCCGTTTAGTACCACTTAAAAAAACCATGACTCGCTTAGGTCGTGAAGGCTCAGGCATTATTGTTATTACGCGCAGAAAAGAAGGCTATTTTATCTCTATGCTAGAAGTGAATGATGAAATTAAAATCAACGGAGCTGAGCTTGCAGATCAGACGCTATTGTTAAAAAACGACGATATGCTGATTATAGATAAAATTCCCATGCAATTTTTTATGGACTAAACCATCATGAGCGAAAACAACGAGCAACGCCATTTCCACCGTATTTTTTACAAATCTCAAGTCACTTTGAGCCATGAATCAATGCAATGGCCTTGTGAACTTATCGATATTTCTCTGCATGGTTGCTTACTGCGCTTTGATAAGGCTTGGGAACAAAATAATTTAGAAATGCTGTACACCTTAACCTTAGAACTTTCTGAAGAAACGCTTATTACTATGAGCGTATCAGTCAGCCATGTGATAGATAATGAAGTTGGTTTTAAATGCGAGCATATAGACTTAGACAGTATCTCCACATTACGTCGCCTCGTTGAGCTTAACCTAGGCGACAGTCAATTATTAGAAAGAGATTTAATTGCACTAACGCAAGCAGGTTAAAACCTCAATTTTGTAATCTACAAATAACACCCCCCGCTAAATATAGTGTATTTACATTAACAATATTCAGTACACACCTCACTTCAAAATCCCTCAAGCCCTATGGCAAAAAAAAATACGGCTTTTGTCTGCACCGAATGTGGCGCAGATTCACCTCGCTGGGCTGGCCAATGCAGTGCCTGCCAAGAATGGAATACCATCAAAGAAGTACGCTTAGGCAGCTCTCCCGCTCAATCACAGCGCTTAGGCTACAGCGGCACAAAAAGTAACGTTCAATTACTCTCCGAAGTTACCCTAGAACAAACTGAACGACTCTCAACCGGCATCTCTGAGTTTGACCGCGTGCTCGGCGGTGGCATTGTGCGTGGCAGCGTTGTCCTGATAGGCGGCACACCCGGCGCCGGAAAAAGCACGCTACTATTGCAAGTTATTGCCAATATTGCGCAAAAAGACATCAGCGTTTTATATGTCTCAGGTGAAGAGTCTTTACAGCAAATTGCCGAACGTGCTATTCGCCTGAACTTACCACTCGATAAAATTCAAATGCTAACTGAAACTTCAGTACAAAGCATTTGCGATACCTTAGATGAAATAAAACCCAACATACTGGTCATTGACTCCATACAAGTCATGCATACTCAAACCTCTGATTCGACTCCTGGCTCGGTTTCCCAAGTCAAAGAATCGGCTAGCTATCTCACTCAGTATGCAAAAAAACAAAACGTTTCTATTTTCATGGTGGGCCATGTCACTAAAGACCAATCTTTAGCAGGCCCGATGACTTTAAGTCATATAGTCGATACGCAACTTATTCTCGCCTCTACCGATGACGCTCGCTTCCGCGTTCTTAGAGCGGATAAAAATCGCTTTGGTAGTGTCGGAGAGCTGGGCTTCTTTGCCATGGAAAGTGGCGGCCTTAAAGAAGTCAAAAATCCCTCAGCAATGTTTCTCAATCGCACTGAAAAACCCTCACCCGGCAGTGTCGTTACCGTATTATGGGAAGGCACAAGACCTTTATTAGTAGAAATTCAAGCTTTAGTTACCGAATGTCAATACGGCAACCCACGCCGCCTTGCTGTCGGCTTTGATCAAAACCGTTTGGCCATGCTATTAGCTATATTAACGCGCCACGGGGGAATTTTTACCGCCAGTGATGAAATCTATGCCAATGTCGTAGGTGGAATTAAAGTCACCGAAACCAGTTCTGACTTAGCGATTATTATCAGCATAGTCTCTAGTTTAAAAGATGCCATTGTGCCGCATGACTGCTTTTTCTTTGGTGAATTAGGCTTAAATGGTGAAATCAGGCCAGTAGCTAATGGCTATGCCCGCTTAAATGATGCCATAAAGCATGGTTTTAAAAGAGCCATTATCCCTAAAACTAATGCACCTAAAAAATCCATGCCCGGCATAAAAATTTACCCTGTCAGTAGTTTAGTCGAAGCGCTCGAAGCTCTGGAAGAAATACGTTAAAAATTTCTACTCAGTTAAGTGTAACGGTTATAATAAACAAGACAGCCATAACAATAATAATGCAGGACAAATAACATCTTGCACACGACTAAAGGGTAAACAATGCTTGAAATTGAATATGAATTCCGCGAAAGAGATTTAGTTCATTACAATGAATTACAAATCGAATCCTCAGAAGACTTACAAAAGAAGCTAAAAAGAAACCGCTTATTTTTTCCTGGTATCTTGTCTATTTTTGGACTTTTTCTTTGGTCATATTATAGCGATTACCGTACCGCTCTTTATATTGTCACTATCTCTATTTGCTGGGCTATCGTCATTCCACAGATTATTATTCTAAGCTTTCGTAGACAAATATTAACCAACTACACTGACCGTGAAAAACTGGCCATGTTTGGTAAATACACCTTACGTATCGACCCAAAAGCCTTAGCGGAAAATTCACCTAGCGGTAAAAACAAAATGCCGTGGAATACTATTTTACGCATCGAACATATTCGCGATTATATCCATATCGTTCTTGATAACGACGCTGCGCTAGTTATTCCTATCGAAACTGTTTCAGCAGGCGATATCCAAGAATTTTCTAAACAAGTCAAAAAGATGATTGATTTGTACGGCTAAAGCCCTTTTCTGAGCTTACTTCAGACTACCTATTCGGCAAACCATAAGCGAAGTTTGCCGAATAGCTAAATTTCTTTTCACAAAACACCTTCGCGCTTTTGTATATACCAGCGGCAAGCATCAACGCAGTCTGGTTTACTCGCAAAAGGCCCGCTAATTCTCTCGACCGTAAAAAACCACCAGCCCTGTCCATTAATATAATAACGGTCTTGCGGTTTAAACACGGGATTATGTTGTTTCTTTTTATCTACCATATTAAGTATGCTGAATTTTAAAAATATCGCCTTACGTCGTGGCACGCGCGTGCTATTTGCCAACACTTCATTTACCCTGCACAAAGGACAAAAAGTCGGCATTACCGGTGCAAATGGCGTAGGTAAATCCAGCTTCTTTGCCTTATTACGTAACGAGCTCCAGCCTGACGAAGGTGATTTTAGCATGCCTCCTAACTTGGAAGTGGCTCATGTTGCTCAAGAAACACCTGCTGTCGATCAAGAGGCTATCGAATATATTATTGATGGCGATCAAGAGTTACGCCGTTTACAACGTGAAATAGCCAAAGCAGAACAGGCTGACGACGGCATCAAACAAGCCGAATTATTTACCAAAATGGAAGTCATCGGCGGCTATACGGCGACCGCAAGAGCGGCTCGCTTAATGGATGGCTTAAGCTTCAAACAACCACAAGAAAAACTCCCTGTTAGCTCTTTTTCCGGTGGCTGGCGCATGCGTTTAAATCTTGCTCAAGCGCTAATGTGCCGTTCTGATCTACTGCTACTGGATGAGCCAACCAACCATTTAGATCTTGATGCCGTTATTTGGCTACAAGATTGGCTATGCAAATACCCTGGTACTTTATTACTAATTTCTCATGATCGTGAATTTCTCGACACAATCACTGACCATATTGTCCATATAGAAAATCAAGTCGGTGAAATTTACACGGGTAACTACTCCGCCTTTGAAAAAAGACGCGCCGAAAAATTAGCCCAACAACAAAGCTCTTTTGAAAAACAACAACGAGAAATAACCCACATCCAAAGCTTCATCACCCGCTTTCGCGCCCAAGCAACTAAAGCCAAACAAGCCCAAAGTCGCATCAAAACGTTAGAACGCATGGAGTTGATTTCGCAAGCCCACGTAGACTCGCCGTTTAATTTTAGCTTTGGCAACCCCGGAAAACTGCCTAACCCCATGCTAAAGCTAGAAAATGCAAGCATAGGCTACGCGGATAAAATTATTTTAGACAAGGTTAACCTATTCGTCTCACCCGGTGACCGTATCGGCTTATTAGGGCCAAATGGCGCAGGTAAATCAACCTTAATTAAAGTACTCGCCAATGAATTAGGTGTTAGTGCAGGCGAAGTTCAATTCGCCGACACAATGAAACTAGGTTATTTTGCTCAACACCAATTAGAACAATTACACCTAGACGAAAGCCCCATCTGGCATTTACAAAAAATTAACCCCAAAGCCACCGAAAAAGATTTAAGAAACTTTTTAGGCGGATTTAATTTTAAAGAGGATAAAACCTTCGATCCCATCGCGCCCTTTTCCGGTGGAGAGAAGGCTCGTTTAGTATTGGCCTTATTGGTTTATCAAAACCCCAATTTATTACTACTCGATGAGCCGACCAACCATCTTGACTTAGAAATGCGCCACGCCTTAAGTCTTGCCCTGCAAGATTATCAAGGTGCGATCATTATCGTATCGCATGATAGGCATATGCTGCGCTCTGTCACTGATCAGCTGTATTTAGTGGCAAATGGTTCCGTCTCTCAATTTGACGGTGATTTAGATGATTATCGAGTCTGGCTGAATGATCAAAAACTGCTGAACAATGCTAGCACCAATGACACACCAACTTCTGGCGTTAATAAAAAAGAACAACGCAAAATAGATGCCGAACGCCGAAAACAACTAAAGCCGCTCTATGATGCATTAAAAAAAGCAGAGAAAGCATTAAATAAACATCATACGCAACAAAAACAGCTAGAAGAAGATTTAGCAGACTCGTCTTTATATGATGATGCGAATAAAGCCCGTTTAAAACAAGTACTGCAAGACAAGGCTCAAACAGATAAAGCTTTAGAAGAAGCAGAAATGGAATGGATGGAGATCAGTGAACAGCTTGAGGAAGCTGAAGATTAAATAGAGCTTTTTTCTAAGCCCTATAACTTTCAGCCTATAACTAAACTCCATTGTAGCCCGTTATTGAGCTTGTGGAATATGGAAGATACAGCCTTTCATATTTTTTGTTTCAACAACAAAAACACCATATTTTGAAACAATATAATATGATCTACTTGTAACCTCTCATTATTCACGGGCAAATACAATATAAAAATATCGTCATTCCCGAAGTCTTTAATCGGGAATCCATGCACACACTATAGATTCCTGCTAAAAGCATAGGATGATGGTTTTTCTTGGGCATATGAGTTTAAGTGCAAATATATTGGGATTGGTATTACTTACTTATGTGAGAACTTTATAGGACTAGATAGCTTCAGGACTCTTTTTCTAGATTCTTCATCAATCAATGTATCATTTGCATAACTCTCAAGAATCCCATTGATTTCTTTTAAATGAGGCATTAAAAGTGCTTTGTCTTTTGCTTTAATATCATAGTGGTTTATCGTTCTTAGTAATTCTATCGAAGCACAGTTTAAACTTTTATTTTCTCTTGGGGTCGGATTGTCGTGGGGAGTTGCTAGCCCTAATTTCTGAATGACTTCTTGTACCACATCACCTTCGTATTTAAAGACTGAAACGTTATTTTTGCCAAACAATATTTGGCATTCGGAGACAAAGCCTTGATAGTTTAAATGTTGAGAAAACCAGTCAATATTTAACATTTCAGCAAAGGATAAGTCTTTGCCATAACACGAGTTGTTTGCAACTTGTGGGTTGCGAATACATTGCTTGTAATAGCTTTCAATAAACACGAGTGGCTCACGAAACCATACCCAGACATCAATATCAAAGAGCTTACTCAGCTCAGATAAAATATCTTTTGATTCGTCAGGAAAATCCCACCAGTAATTATAAATACCTTCAGATGACAGGATAATAGTGTGGGTGTCTTTTTTTACTTGTGAGATGATGTTCTTAAAGTTTTCTAGGAAGCTTTCCAAGTTTGTTGTGACTAAGTTCTTCTCAAACCATTGGTGTTTTGGTGCGGTGGGGTTTTGTATTTTTTCAAGATTATGCGGGTAAATAATCCCTTTTCCTCTAAGTTTCCGTTGTCTTTTTTCTAGGTAGGTTTGTAAGCTCGTTGTGCCTGTTTTTGGTGTACCAACATGGATGATTAGCTTTAATTTTTGTACTTTTAGTTGCTCTAATGACGGTTCAAATGATTTTAATAGCTCAGCTAATTCGTTGGAAAAATGAATATTTGATTTGTCCATTGCGGTATATAAAAACCTCTAAAAACTGCACATTTCAAAGTGAATGGGGTTTAATAAAGTATTCCTAACTTTAATTTAAAAGGTGTTAACACCGCAATAACCGGAATTTTGGAGCGGTGAGAGGCCTGTGCTAGATTTTTTTAGCACAAACAAACTCCGCGTAAGAACATCTTAGTTGATTGCTTTTGTTAGGCATTTTTTCTTTACCTCAGCGTTCAGACTTGGGTTTCCAATTTGCCCATGGATCAATACTCTTATCCGGGCGATCTCTTTTCCCCTGCTCCCATTCAGCCGATTTAACTTCACGTTTTTCGCGCAACCGCTCAGCGTCTTCTAAGCTTAACTCCGCTGGCTCACCTGGGGATTGACCTTCTGGAATAACTCTATCTCTAGGAGGCAATGAAAACTGTTCGGAAGAGACCCTAGGCAAGTTTTTAAATTCGTATAAATAAAAAGCTTCAATTTTTTCACGTGCCCAATCCGTTTTTTTTAGGAACTTAACACTAGAATCAATGCTCGGGTTAGTCTTAAAACAATTAACATTCAAATAGGCAAAGAGAATCTCAAAACCGTAATGATCAACTATTTCAACCAATAAATTTTTCAACCCAACACCATGTAACGGGTTGTTCTTGTAATTAATCTCATTGTTCATGCTAATGTCCGCTCAAGATACTTAAGTAAATATCTACATTATACCTATTGTGGCACCACATATTGCATTTACTAGAACCTATTCGTTTCTGATACAGGCGAACGAATATGAACGAATATCAAGGGACTCAGCCAGTTTGATTTCTATAGCTTTCACTCTTCCTGTCTCCACCATGCGCTGCAAGCCTAGTTGCTCTTGAAATTAATTGACTGATCTTATGATGAAATTCACTCGTGCCATAAACCTCACCTCTCATTGTTGCTTCTGTTATTTGTTGCTCTTGACCCGAGGTGTTTAGTGTATCAAATATTTTCTGGTAATTTTCAGCCCGTAATGCAGAGCTTTCAGCTAAATTCTGATATAGCTTATGTTCAGTGATTAAAATATCTTCTTCACCTAACGCATTATGCCGATAGCTTGACCAAGGGTAATCAGCAACATCTTTAACCATATTAGCTTTAACAGGGTTCATTTCAATATAACGGTAAAGCGTAAAAAAATAATTTTCACTATCTATTAGGCAGGACTTAAACCGACCTTCCCAGATAGTGCCAGTTCTATTACGTGTTGCATTAAAAAAACGGACATATCGATTAGCCATCGTTTGCATAAACCGACTAAGCTGCCCTTTGTCCGCTGGGGTAATAAGAAGATGCAAGTGATTACTCATGATGACATAAGCATGCAGATGACAATCAGATTTGGATAATGCATATGCAATATCTTCTTTGATCCGAGTCATATCCTCTTCTGATTCAAAAATATCTTGTCTATTATTTCCCCGGTGCATAATATGCAAGGGTTGGTTGGAAACAACAATTCTGGGTAATCTAGCCATTTAAGGATAATAACTAACTTTTAACTATAAATCAAGCTGGCTGACCCTAATGCCGCTACCAGTCGACTATTAACTGATTGAATATAAAGAAAAAACAGCTAATTAAAGTTAAGCTCCCTCTCTTTTTGGATATAATTGAATTTCCTACAAAGCAGTTATTCCAGCTGCAAAAGAAAAAAAGCTTAACTTATGAAAAAGTCTAACCGATTAACTCTACGCTTACAAA